>Ga0315314_1000043_pt1 | contig 176148 bp, 159 predicted proteins | sample TDP9_MG_FD_203631 | JGI IMG/M metagenome (GOLD analysis project Ga0315314, IMG submission 203631) | Freshwater sediment microbial communities from Lake Towuti, South Sulawesi, Indonesia - TDP9 | ecosystem: Environmental > Aquatic > Freshwater > Lake > Sediment | place: Indonesia: South... | reverse complement strand
GAGGAGGTCCACGTCTTCCCTGTTGAAGTAGAGTTTCCCCTTCCATACTATCAAGGAGTGTCACCTTCCCTCTAAACTCAGAAAAGGAATTTATAGAGGGGGGTGACAGATGTCTATGATTTCTACAATAAATCTTTTAACATCATAGAAATAAAAATCTTTTAAATAATCGATATCTAGTCATAAGTAGAAAAAACTGTATTTATTAAAGAAATTTAAATATCTTATAAGTAGGGATGATGAAGCTTGGATAGTACTCTTTTGTACGAAAAGTTACTTGAGAGTTCTAAAGAACGTTTAATAGAGTTCACAAAGAATTTTCCAAGACAAGAAGGGCAGTTTACCTTCGTAGAATTTAATGAGATAGCATTTGAAAAAATGTATAAAAATCTAAAAGGAGTTGTTCCTAGGCAACAGTTGTTTAGCCAAGTTCCCGGACTCAAGGAAGTATGCGGTGGCTGTTGGGCATTTTATCTAAACCCAAGGAATGAATCGGTGAAGTCCTTAGACATAAAGTTTGGAAAACAGTTTGAAAATTTGTTGAAAGATTTCTTTGTTTCGATCGATTTACAATGTATTCGATCAGATGATTTAGGACTTGAAAAAAATTATCCAGACCTAATTGTATTAGGAAAGGGTGGAAAGCCGATGGCATTCCTTGAAGTGAAATATCTTACTGCACCTTTTATAAAAGTGTTTGAGAAGGTTCCAGGCCGTGAATGTTATGAAGGTTCAACTACTCTTGATGTAGGGAAAAAGTTAGAAGTACAGAGAAAAATTGTAGAGGAAGAAATAGATGTTCCAGTCTATTATGTTTATTGGATAGATTACCCTTGCATAAAAGGAGTATTTTTTATGCCAGCAGAAGAAGTTTTTTCTTATGCTGATGAAGCTAAGCTTGAATGGACAAGAAAACAAAGAGAAGGTGATTTCATCAATGCGGGAGGAGAAAGGGTGAAAGTAGGACACACAAAGAAGGTGTATCTTCCCTTGTTGAAAATGGGAGATTTTGAAGAACTTGTCAGAAAACTACGTGAATTAGTTGGGTGATTCAATGTTCAACCGGGATAATAGAATCTACGGAAAGCTATTGAAAAGGAAAACTCAAGCTCAATGAATAAAAAAATATCTTATATACAAACTTTAAGTGGGCCGTCAACAATTTGTTCATAGTAGCTTATATCACTCAGTTTGAAAGGAATTCTATCTTTTATTCGATTTGTAATTGGTGCCTTAAATGATTTTTAAAATTAACAATGTAAATAGAAACGGCGTACGCTTAGGCCATATAAACGGTAAAAGCACCCCTCGTTTTTTCATGATAAATAATTTTGGAGGTGGCGGAACCAATGTATCACGATTCTTCATATACTCTTCACTTTTTGAGGAGGGTAAATCAGAATTATTGCTTAACTATTACTACTTAAATACCAAGTTTCCGAAAACTCCAGCATTCAATACAGACCTTTTGAAAAATATACTGTCTTTTAATGACATAAGATCCTTTATAGATCATGCACGAAAAAATCTTATTGAAGTAAAAGGTAATTGTCTAAGGGGTTTTAGATATCAAACTATGAAATGGAACCCTCTTGTACTAGTAGATAGTGGCTCGGGAAATATTTTCCGAGACCTATCACCTTCACTTAGTGAAAATAACTTTAAAGACATTTTTCTATCGGAAATTAGGGATTACATTAATTTCTGTGAAACATTAAATATTGACGCCGCAATTGGTTTGGATATTGCTGGAAAGTATACCTGGAAAAAAGGTGAAACCGCTGATAGAGATTATCTTACTAAGCTGAAAATATTTTCAAAGCCCGAATGGAATCTGATGGTTAACAAGTTGTTCCTTCAGGAGATGCCTGAAAAATCAGTCGTTGCTTATTATGCTGCTGTTCATGGGGATTCGCCTATCGATTATCTAAATTATCTCAATCTGATTCTTTCAATAGAGAATGAACTGGGTAGGAAATATTCGGGATTTGCAATTGGCGGTATGGGAAATACGTCTAGAAATATAGTATATGAGACAGTAGAGATGATTAGAAATAGATTGAACGAATTAGAGGATGACAGGCCAATTCATATTTTGGGTGTTGGGGCACTCCAGAATATAATTCCTTTATCAATAAATGGTGCGGATACATTCGATTGCCACTCGCCTTGGCGGAGAGCAAATGAAGACAAGCTTGTAATACCTTTACTCAATTCAGATTTTGAAATCATAACTAAAGATGAAAATTATTGGAATTATATCCCAATAAATCAAATAAGTGAATTAGATTGCGATTGTGAAGTTTGTAAGAGATACTCCATTTCTAAATTAAGAGAATTAAAAAATGGAACAATCGAAGAAAAATACTATTTTAGAATCTTGGCATACAAGCATAATATCCATCAACAGGAGATACTATGCGAGTTAGTAAGAACAGAGACTAATTTTGAGAATCTGATTGAAAAATTTCCAAAATCAAGTTACAAAGAGAAAATGCTAAGTTTCTCATCAAAACATTCCCAGAAGCCCCTAATCTGATCCTTAGATTTATTTGCAATGAAAAAAGTCACAAATTGGTACCCATTTATGTTGATACTTTGTAAAAAGACGGATGTAATAGGGACTGACTGGTGGTATGAAAGAGATAGAATTTTTAATTTTATAGAAGATAGGAAGGGAGTTAAAAGAGAAATTGAAAGCAGGAACATCATAAAAAACGAGATTTTAAACCAGATTGAGGCCATAGCTTTTCCAAAATACGTATCATTTGGATTCATTTCTTTAATTACATTCGCTGCCTTAGGTGTTATTTACCCATTGGCACTCATGCCCTTGCTTTCACAACAATTAATACAAGTACTGCAGTTTTCAACGCTTGTATTTCTCCTCTATCACTTCTGGAAATCTTACCGCTGATACCATACCTATCTTTATATCTAGCCGACTGGTGGTATGTTTTTGGTTTCTTCGTCCTCGGCTTATCTCTCATCTTCAGTTATTTGCTATTCGAAATCAAAGACGCATTAAAAAATATCATGAAGAGAAACGAAGAACATCCATACAGATAAAGTAAAACTAAATCAAGAACAGAACAGATGGCTATGTCCGCACCATCCTTTTCTCATCTATTACAATTAGATTCTAATAATTTTATTTATCGCTTTCTCACCAATAAATTACCCTGTTATGTCTTCGATTTTATTGGTTGAGAAATTCAAATTTAATAAAAAAAGAAGGGAAATTAGGTTACTGGATTTCCGCATCCGCTGCAGAACTTTGCTCCTGAACTTAGGGGATTCCCACAATTCGAACAAAACTTGCCTGGACCTGTTGGAGTCGATATATTCTGCCTTGCTGTTACTGGTGATCATTGTATACATCTGTTGGTTTCGTTATTATAGCAACTGGGGCATACCCATAATTTGCACGTTGGGCATTGTTTCATGAAGTTTCCTGCTTGTTTGAGCACCTGAATGGGCAGTGTTCCCTGAAGTATATTCATACTTATTGGAATGGGCCCGAGGTCTCTTCGGCAGTGTGCGCAGACAAAAAAGTATTTCGGCGGTATGCCTAGCTCTTTGCGAACTAGTGGTTGCCCCGTAGCAGAAGCTATTCCTTTTTGCGCATCCTCAAAGAACTTCAAGTTAACTCATCTCCCCTATGTGAGTAGAGCTCCACAGTTACCGCATTTGGTCTGCGCCGGATCCGTTACCTTTGCTCCGCAGTGCTGACAGAAGTTTTTCGCTTTAATCACCTGTATTTCCTCTCTTCTCTCCTGCTTCGCTTCCTCTCTCTGGTTCACGCAGGCGAGGCACATTCCCTTGGTTTTATTCCAGCAATTATTTTTACAAACCCACCGCTGGCAGCTGGGGCAGAGGAGGAGGTCTTTCAAAGCATCCCGCCGGATCTCTTCCTCCATTCCTATAGAGAGTATCCCTTTCCCTGCACTTTCACTTAACTTAAACGCTCCCTTCACAGCCTTGTACACACCGTAACCTGCCAGCAGCCCACCTGATGCCACTGTCCTTATCGCACCCTTTGATATGTCCTCGACACCTTTTCCCGCTTTTTCCTGCGCCTCAACCAGAGCGCGTACATTCTTCACCTTACACGGGTACTCGCTGCCGCACACTTCGCAGACGTAGAAAACCTTATCCTTTTTCTCAACTCTATACGCGGGCAAGGGCTTCTGCGGCCCTTCCGCAGGCTGACCTGGCAAACCGGGTATACCAGGCAACTTTGGCCAAGCCATATATCCCACCTCATTTTTAATTATATCTGCGATTTTTCTCCTATTATTTTTATTGATAACGAGGTTATAGTTCCTTTGCGCCACACGTGGAACAAAAATCTTATTTATGAGTTCAATTAAAATTACTTCCGTATTTATGACTTGAATCATGTTAAAAATATGTCCGATAAATGTCTAGATCAAGTGTTATGCAGAAAAAATTGACGCTAATTTAACTATTTTGTAGGTGGGTAGGTGAACTATATGAAAGGAGAGACAGTAGTAATATTTATTATTGCGGTATTAGCAGCTGTGTTATCTGTTGTGGCTTTCAATCTACCGTTTATAGTGAGAGGCTTAACTCCAATTTTTCTTCCAAATTTAGACTTTCGTATCTGGATTATTTTCACACAATTATCTGATTGGTCAGAATATAGGCCGTTATTATACTTATCTACAGTCTTAATTGTGTGTGGATCCCTTCTATCACTAAGGAAGGAGAAAAATCTAAAAGTAATTGGTGCTAATTTTTTTTCTTACGCTCTTATTTTAAATATTGTTTTAGGGTTTACTTACTTCTCTAAGGTTAATTTTTCGTATGAGGTATCTAATATCTTATACCTCCTATTAGATACGAATATTATTGTGGGATTCAATGAACTATATTATTCAATATGGTTTTCTTCAATAATTGTATTAGGTTTTCTAGATATGGAAATTACATTTAACTTTATGGTATTAGCAATTTCTATTGTTTTTGGTAGTAGTCTAGGCATATTATCTGAAAAAATCTTAAAGGGCCCACCGGAGGATGAAAACAAGACGAAAAGGAAGATTAACCGTGCTACTCGAAAAAGAAAATAAAATTCAATACACTTCACAAAGGTCTGAAGATATCTGCGAACACCGCATCTTAATTGCATCTAGGCAATTTTTGAAAACATGAATATTACCTTTCATAGATTTTCGCTATCTCTTCTTCATTAATCTCTTCAAAGACTTCATCGTAATTTTTCCAACCAGCTTTTTTTAGGTTTTCAAATTCGTTTCGCATAAATTTTAACAACGGTAAGAGCGCATCTTTTCTTTCATCAATGTATGAATCAATAGGCATCGTTTTGCCAAGGGATATAACAGTACGTCTTAAACCTAATTGTTCCATTCTTATTTTATCATTTATATCCCGGATTATTATATACAAAAGTGGTAGAAAACCATTAAACTTTGAAGAGAAAAACCCAAATGCGCCACTCCTTAACGTCGTCATATAGGCTTCGTCTAGAAGACACACTAAGGTTTTCTTGATATTTATTATCGTTATGTTAGCCGTTGTTTCACTTAAAAGTGCTTCTAAAGTTTTCTCTATCAAATCTTTTTTGTTCAACCCTCTCTGAAAAATAATACCTAAAAGGGTCACAATAGCACCTAAAGCGAATGTAAGTATGATTAAAACTAATTGATTAAGGTCAATGCTGGTGGTTAAATATTTATACGCACTCCAAATAGAGAATATGTTTGCAATATCCGATAAACTCATTTTCAATCCCCTTGACTCTTCTTTTTGCTGCTGGTTTGCTATTTTACTAATTACCTTTTTTCAGGGAATACAGTCATAATAAGTTTTTAAATTCTCTCTTTGCGGCATGTTTTTTCTTAGTGCTCAGTAAATATGGTTATGAAAATTGAAAAAAGCCATTTCGGATTAGTTCTTATTGATATCTTATCAACTGGAAGCCTAGATATTGCAGCAAATAGGGTTGGTAAGGCGATGGGTTGTCCCACGTGGGGCGCTAAATATGAATAATTCATAAAGGGCGAGGGTTAGATAATGGTCTGAGCGTTATCTAACTCACTTTGTCCCATGTGGAGCGCAAAAACAGCTTTTCTTACCAACCCTGACCAAAAAACAAATCTAGTCTGCGGGTTGGTAAGGTATTAGAACTGTTTTTTTGATTATCCTTTCTTCCTCTTTGAGTCCATAGCTTCTAGTTCGCTCTTTAATTTGTCAATTATTGGAGAAATGAGTTCCCCGATTTTAACAGTCAAATTACTTATCGTCTCTATCAGAACTTTGGAATAAGGCTCCTTCAACCACATGGAATGTACTTCTTTTTTTCTATACGGATCGGTTGGATTTAACGCATCCCATGCATCGGAAGCAAGAGGGGTATAAATCACAAGTAAGCTATTCTTATAGTTAATTAGGGAATAAAATACGGTCAATTCATTTCTTAATTCTTCTCCCAACTCTAATGATACTCCTGCACGTTTAGTCTCTTCCCAGGCATCACAGGAAAGAGGGTTTAGGGGAGAAACGGTTTGGTTGCTCCTATTCTGATCCATTTCCGAAATAAGATTCCTGAGAACCCGCCTCTTAGTAGAAGTTGCCTCATTTTTTCTTCTCCTCGCCTCCACATACAAGGCTGAAGCCAAACCGGTAACACCAGCAATTGCACCGCCCAGAATCGTTGTAAGGAAAGAATCAACACTCATCAGGTTTCACCTCCACTGTGAGACGCTAACATTTATCGCTTTCTTACCCACTTTTTCCGGGTTCAGCACGCGGAGAGGGTTGGTAAGATAGCAAAAAATTAGAATCCCAACTATCCAAAATCCACCTCACTTTGCTTGTGAGTAAAAATAGCGTTTTTTCCCCTTATTATTCTTATGATAACAAGGTTATAGTTCATTTGCGCCATATGTGTGGCATAAAGTTACTACCTTAATAATTGATTTAAATATATAAAAAAGGTTGAGCTCTACCCACCTACTAATGCTTATTCCTAATCCGCAATCACATTTATAGCCTTTTTACTGGTATCATTAACGCTGAAGTTGTGTACACATCAAAATTTATTGATGAGTAGATTATTACCGGAATCTTACTTTCATTATTTTTACCAGCAATGTTAACAGCGTCTTTTATTGCATCACTTAGAGGTAAATCAATGCTTTTTTGGATTGGAAAGTAATTTAAAAGCAACCCTGCAAAAGTTTGTGAAGCATCTAGGAATATAAGTAATCCCCCTTGAGTTACAGCAACGTTCACGTCATCTAAAACCTTCTTACTATAAATAAAATCTTGAATTTCACTTCTCAAATTAAACTCCCCCTTGGGCTCACCCCCAATCACTATCTTAGGGATTTCGTTTTGCCAATCAATTTTAAAATGAGAGTAAAGCGTCTTTACCTCCGCAGGCATATAGTTAATACGAAAATCGTGTTTTTTGTCAAAGGTAACTTTATAGCCTAGACTATGAGAACTAGCTGCAAACAATAACTCACTAGTATGACTCATAATAATTTCACTAAGACCACCAACCTTGGTAATAAAATCTGGACTCTTTTTTTCAATAGATTCTTCCACATAACGAAGTGGCTTATTTATCTTTCTTTTGAACTCGTTTTGTTTGTAGTGAAAGTCTGAATCAGGAATATCAAGACATTTTTGATACCAGTAACATAATCTTAAGAGTTTAGTCCATGTAGGTTCAGCGCTCATAACACCAGTTAGGCGATAGTTCACAAAATTTTGATGAAAGAGAGGAATAAATAGCTTCTCCATTGGGATAATCTCATTTAACGACGACCATCCTCGAATTACATCCTCGGGTGTTGCATCTCTGTCTACTGTGGATGTAACATTGAATTTACAACCTCCTAGTGCCAATCGTTCCTTATCATATGGCTGAGGAGTTAGGCCCTTCTCCCCGAGGTCGATTCTTAGTCGCATATTTTCAACATGTGCATCCAAGTCAGAATAATCCACTAAAACCTTATCCTTGCTCTTTACTGGTGGAAACATAAGTAATTTATATAGAGAACGGTATTTTAATTTTTTTCAAGCCATACATTTTATTAAATTCAAATAAATTATACAATTAATCTGAATAATTGATTTATTCCCCCTCTAAAATTTCCCCTATTTCCTCGAGTTTTTTAACTACTAATTCCCCTTTGGGAGTGATTGAAAAAAATCTCCTAACTGGTTTTTCTGTTTTCTCATCAAGCATTAATCCTAAATCTTCAAGAGTGGAAGCAGCACGATAAAGGGCATCTTGGCTTAGATTGCCTCTAAGATCATTAATTATTTTTGAGAGTTTTACTTTCTTCTCTTCTTTTAGATACAATAATACACGTATTGCACCAGTCTGCTCTAGTTCCGCAATTTTCATTTGCTATTTATTCCCCCTCTAAAATTTCCCCAATTTGAGTTAGTAATTCTGCGATTCTCTCTCCTTTTGAAGTTAGAGAGATTATCCTTCTTGGGGGGTTTTCCAAGATTTCTTCTTTTACCAGTCCCAGTTCCAGTAGATTGGTAATAGAGCGGTATATGGCTGCTTGACTTATTTTTCTTTTGTTTTTATCAACTATTTCCCCTATTTTTTGATTTCCTTCTTTTTTGAGAAAGATCAGAACTCTAAGAGCTCCTGTCTGTTCTAGCTTTGAAATTTGCATGTGTTTATCACTTATCTTTTAATGATATTTGATTTTTTATTATATATTAATCAGTGATATATAATAAACTTTATATATCCGGTATATATCTTATATCAATTAGTAATAAACAAAGATGATTTTTATGGAAGATTTGAAGGAGCAGATTCGGCGGATTATTCTCTCTTCTCCCAAACCGATAGATATTGGAACCATTGCCAAGCAGGTGGACAGGCATTGGTTCACTGTTTTCCGAATTGTTTGTGAACTTTTTTTCGAAGATCTTGAAGGGAAGGTTCCTCCGGAGATTTTGAAGAAGTTAGAAATCCGCCCCGTAAAGACAACCAAGTCTTTTGTTTTTGTTCCGCAACACAATAAGGAGGCGGAAGAGGTTGGTAGCTTCTGAAAAATTTGATGCCCAAGCTCCCGGGCCAGCGGGGCAAAATTCTGAGGAACTTATTGAAACCACATTGACAGAACCTAGTCGTCAGCATGTTAAGGTTCTGAGCATTTCCAAGTCCGAGTTGGAATTTGCAACCCTTACCCATGAGGGTGAAAAATGGATTCTCGCCATTAGACGGGTAAAGGTATTACGTAGAGAGCGGTGGCCCAAGAATGCTCGTGGAATAGATAAGGAGAAGCAAAAAAATGTGGATTATATTCTTAAGGATGAAACTATTTTGCGATTGGAGAGCGGAAAGGAGCTCACATGGAATCAGATAGAGAAGCTGTTTTCCAGCTTACGTGATGCTCCTAATACTCAGCCACTGACCTTTTCAAATCCTGCGAAATCTACTGACAGACAGAATATACGTTTGGGTGAAGCTTTGAGTGTCCACGAGGAGCAGGAAGGCGTCCCTCACGGAGGATCCGATAAGCGTGTTGATTAACCAGAATTCATCAAAACCGTGTACGGTTCAGAAGGAAAGGAAAATGAGGCAAACCTCTCATAAATTGGGGACTTTATATACATTTTTAGTTATAAAAAGGTGGGATTAAAGGGAGAAGATGGGTATGAGGTTGATGTTGTCTCTTGTTTCTGATATGGATATTGCTTATGACATGATTACAAAGCATACTGTGCAGGGGTTTGTTTACAACGCTCTTCGGGGAACTGAGTACGAGTCGAAGCATGATCAATCTGGTTTCAAGTTTTTCACTTTTTCAGATATTTTTCCTTCGTCTAGGACGATAGAGAAGTCTGATGTGAAGCACTTGATAGTTTCGTCGCCTGATGTTGAGTTTATAAAAACGCTTCGTGAAAAGTTTGATAATGTGATTGATGTGAAGTTTGGTCCTTACAAGTTTAATTTGTTGAAAGTTAGGATGTTTCGGTTGGAAATTTCTAGGGAGTATATTTCGGGGAGTCCTATTGTTTTGTATAGGTCGAATTATGATGGTGTTTATTTTAGTTTTAGAAGGGATGGGGATTTGGATTTCTTTTTGAGTCGTCTTCGTGACAACGCGGTTAAGAAGTTTAATTCGTATTACGGTGTTGACTTTAGACTTGAGGGGTCGATTTTTGATAGGATTGTTTTCAGGAAGGAGGTTGCGCTACCTATCACTCTTAAAACCAGGCGCTTCATCATTATAGGCTCTCTTTGGGAAGAATTAGCTAAAGTTGGCTACACGAAGGAGGAGAGGAAGTTTTACTCGTTTTTAATGGAGTGTGGTCTGGGGGAGAAGAATTCCTTGGGATTCGGATTCATTAATCCAAAAATTAGAGGGAATGGAAAGAATTGATGTGCGCAGTTAAGGAACTAGGAGAGTATGTTAGCAAGAGGGCGGGAAAGGATGAATTGGAAGCTTTCGTGTTGGATATGGGTTATGTGGAATACGTTCTCTTGATTAAGATGAGAATAGAGAAGAGTAACGATGTTGTTAGTGTTGTGTATGTTGGGGTTGAGGTGGAGCAGTACAAGGAAGAGAATCCCGTAATATACTTGTTTAGGAAGACTTCTTCTAGCATTCCCTATGCTTCTCCTACGGCTAAAATTGCTGGAGAGGGTGAAGTGGCGGTTAAGAGGACCTTTGGCGGGAAAATTCTAAACTGGTTCAAAGAAGGTTCCATAGCTCCATACCTGACCTTACTAAAATCTATGAATAGGGTTACACCTGATGAGGTTGATGTTCTTAAGAAAACTGGTGAAACAATTACGGAAAACAGTAAAAGGATTCTAGAGGACTTGATAAGAAATTATCGAAAGTTGAATAGTGGCGGTGTGGCGATTTCACTAATTTTTGAGGATGACGGAGGGAGTACACATCATTTAGGTGAAGTGGAAGTATACAGGGAGATAGTAAAGGAGATAGCGAAAACTCGTTACTATAAGAAGTATAAGACTGTTTCGAAGGCACGGGATAAGGCTTGTAGCGTCTGTGGTGAGAATCATAGGGAAGTTTTCGGTTTTGTTACTGATATTTTTCCCTTTTACACTCTTGACAAGGCGGGGTTTGCTCCCGATTTCGACAGGTCGGCGGGCTGGAAACTGTATCCAGTTTGTTACGATTGCGCGAATTGTTTGGAGTTCGGAAAGAGGTATTTGGACGATAAGCTGAACTTGGAGTTTTATGGGGGTTTCCCTTTTTACTTGATTCCAAAGTTTTTGTGGGGAGTTAATGAAGAGACTGTTGGGATTATTGAACGCTGGCGTGACCCCACCTTTTCGGAGCAAGGGAAGAAGGGGAGCTCACTTAAGAACTTGTTTTCTGATGAGGATGAGATAATCTCCGAGCTTAGTAATCTTGGCAACTATGTTACTTTTAATTTTCTCTTCTACAAGAAGGAGAAAACAGCCCTCAGAATTCTGCTAAGCGTAACGGATGTTCTTCCTTCTCGGCTGAGGCGATTGTACGAATTAAAACTTGAGATGGATGAGGTTTCTCTGTTTAAGGATTCGGGGCTGAGATTTAACTTTAAACTGCTTAGAGCTATCTTCCCTAGTGAGGATAAGATTGGTGTGTTTGACAACTACTTTATCGACACAGCTGGCAAAATAATAATGGGTAAGCGGATTAGTTTTCACTTTCTTATAAAAAGTATAGTTGACCGCATTAGGGAATCTTTTGCGAATCTTCGGGTAGCGTCAAACCTGAGTAAGGAATATTCAATTTTCAGAAAAACGGTTTTGGGTCATTTTATGTTCTTAAAATTTGTTTCGAAACTAGGTTTACTAAACACGGATATGGAGGTAAAAGAAGTTATGAGTCTTGATAAGGAAAGTATTCAGGGCAGTATGGAAAGTAAACTAATTGAGAGAGTTGAAATCTTTTTTTCAGAAAACCAAGATTTTTTTAGTACACCTGTAAAAATGGGTGTATTCCTGCTAGGTGTTCTTACTCAGAAGCTTTTGGATATTCAGTATAGGGATCGAAGGGCAACGCCCTTTATGTGCAAGTTAAATGGACTGAAACTGTCTCAGAGGCAAATTGCGAAGTTGTTACCAGAGGTTCAAGGGAAGCTTGAAGAGTACGGTAAGAACTATTACAGAAATTTGGAAGATAAAATCTCTGGGTATCTTGTTGAAGCAGGGGATAAGTGGAATCTGAATAATGACCTGATTAGTCTCTGTTTTGTTATGGGCATGAATCTATCGAGACGCTTCAAAAGTAAGAGTAAAGATAGAGAAATAGAACCTGAGGAAGGTGAAGAACAATGAGTGAGGATATAATTAGAAATAGGTCTGAGATACTGTTTTTGTATGATGTGCAATTCGGAAATCCTAACGGGGATCCCTCGGATGAGAACAAACCTCGTATAGACGAAGAGACATCCAAGAATTTGGTAACTGATGTGCGTTTGAAGAGGACGGTCAGAGACTATCTTAACAATTTTAAGAGACTTGAAATCTTTTGTAGAGAAATTACTGACGAGAAGGGATGTATACAGACCTCAAAACTTAGAGCGCTTGACTTTTTAAAAGGCGTTGACAATTCGAACAAGTCTTTCAATGAGCTGAAACAAATAGCTTCCGAGAAAATACTTGATTCCTGTATCGATGTCAGACTTTTTGGAGCAACAATCCCCGTCGAGTTTGTTGGGAGGAAAACACAAAAGGGCTCTAAGAAGAAAGCACAAACGGAAGAAGCCGAGGCGGAATCACAAACGGAAGAAGCTCAAGCAAAAAAGGGCACAATAACATTTACCGGTCCAGTTCAATTCAAAATAGGTCAATCTTTACACAGAGTTGAGCTTCTTCACATAAAGGGTACTGGTGCGTTTGCTTCAAAGGAGGGAGTAACACAAAGAACATTTAGGGAAGAGGATATACTGCCGTACTCTTTAATTGCGTTTTATGGTGTGGTTAACGAAAACGCAGCAAATACAACACGTCTCAGGGAGGCAGATATCGCTTTACTAATGGAGTCTATATGGGATGGCACCAAGAATTTGATATCACGCTCCAAAATGGTTCAGATGCCCAGGTTTCTCGTTAGAGTTGAGTACAAGGAGAGCAACTACCACGCCGGAGACTTGGATAAGAAGATTGGTTTAATCACCGACTTGGTAGACGAACAAATAAGACATCCTAGAGACTTTAAATTAGACGTTACGGGGTTGGTTAATCTACTTAAAGAGAAAAAGGAGAAAATAAATCGTATCGAATTCAAGGTAGACCCTGATCTCAGTATCGTCTATGATGAAGAGGAAAAATTGTTGAGCGATGTATTGTCGGGTATCGGTGCTTCCGTGGAAGAATTAAAGTTTTAAGGGGATTGGATGATACCAGTAATCGTCTTTGATATTTGGGGGGACTTTGCTCACTTCAAAAAAGGATACACGACAACATCCCCCATTTCTTTCGGCATACCTCCAAGAACCACGATAGCGGGAATTATAGCGGCAATTATGGGCTTCGATAGGAGAGAGTACTACAAAAAATTTACCCTGAGTGATTCTAAAATCAGCCTTAAACTCATAAATCCCTTAAAGAGAATTCAACTCACAGAAAGCTTGGCTTACACAAAGGAAGGTTTTTTCCCATACCGAATTTCATTCAACAAGGACGACAACACACTCGCCCTGAAACCCTTTAGAGGCGAGAATCCACATATACTTGTCCGCATTGACTTCATAAAGAATCCAAAATACAGGATCTACTTTTACCATAACAACTCGGATATAATGGAGAAACTGGAAACACTTCTGAAGGAACACAAATCAGTATACACACCGTATCTTGGACTATCAGAGCTAATTGCAAATTTTGAGTACATTGGAACACTTAACTCAGAGCGAATTGAAGTTAGCCCAGATAGTGAGGAGGAAGGAATCGAGATAAATTCAATCGCTCCGTTAAGCGCATTAGAAGCAGTAGACGTAGCCGGTACCTGGTGGACCAGAAATCGAGATGCTGAAAACAGCAAAAAACCAAAAAATAAACTTGCAATTGACAACGTACCCATCTACATTAACCAAGAACGGGAAGCGGAAAAGTTTGGTAAAATCATCTACGATGAAGAATGTAAACTCTTCAAAGTGAAACCGAAAAGCCACTACTGGAAACTGGAAAACGGGGAGAACATACTGTACTTCTCAAACGAATAAAAGGTTTTAGCAGAACTAAATAGTATGAAAAGTAGGGTTCGGTGTACATGAAAGCCATTTCCGCGAAGTGTTTTAGCATCTAAATAGTATGAAAAGCAGTACCGCTCCTCATCCCCTCCATTCTTAATAACTCGTTTTAGCAGAACTAGTTAGTATGAAGAGAGAAATCCGAAAAGAAAGAGGATGATCAATTGGAGTCTTTGCTTTCGCATCCGGATAAAAGGCTTTGTGAGCATTTGCAAAATGTTGCTAATGGAATTTATTATGGTCTATCTGAACTAAACCTGAAACTCGACTTCGATAAGCAAACTTTGTGCGAGCTTGGGTACATTATAGGAATATCTCATGACTTTGGGAAAGCTACTAAGCACTTCCAAGAATACATACTCAGTGATAAAGAAACCAAAAAGAAATTAAAGAGTAGGGCGGAAAACCGCCACAGTTCTGTTTCTGCACTTTTTTCCCTATATCTAGCTGAAAAATATTCGAGTAAACAAGACCTTAAGGAGGAGAGTAAACTCTTTTTGGCACTAGCTGCCTATCTCGTTGTGAGAAGACATCATGGTGATCTGGGAAGCGCTGAAGGCGATTTGAACGATTTAAGACTGCACTCCGATGAGTACATAAAAAAAGTTGATGACATGGATAAGGATGAGGTTGAACATTTGTTCAACCTGCTTATTTCGCAGAGAATCCAAACCATAAGGGTGTCACTTGAAGAATTTAAAGACTGGCAGAAGAGTTTCACATCGGGTGAATCGAGGTTTAGATATAACAAAGTTTTGAGGAGCGTAGAACGGCAAAAAAAGTTGGATTTCTTCTTTCTTATTAACTTGTTATACTCTCATTTAATTGACGCCGATAAAAAGGATGCGGCGGGGCTTGAATTCAGTTCACCCCGCTACGATCTTCCTGCTGATCTTATTGATGTCTTCAAGGCGGAAAAGTTTGGTAGAGAAAACACTTCTAAGAAAATAGACGAGTTCAGAGAGGAAATCTATAACACTGTCACAAATTTGGTTAATTATGTAAATCCAAAGGAAAACAGGATTTTCACAGTTGAAGCCTTCACAGGATCCGGTAAAACGCTCACAGCGCTATCATTTGCCTTGAAGCTCAGAGACAAAATTATCAGAGAAATGAACATTAGGCCTAGAATTATTTACTCGCTTCCTTTTTTAAGCATCATAGACCAAAACAGTGGCGTAATTGAGGAAGTGTTTAATTCAAACAGATTGCCCCTAAGCGACTTGTTTATGAAGCATCACCATTTAGCAGATATAGACTACAAAGTTGACGATGAGATGATGCAGTTACCATTAGATATTGACAAGGCTCTTTTGTTTGTGGAAAGCTGGACAAGTGAAATCGTAATAACAACCTTTGTACAGTTATTCCACAGCCTAATCACGAACAGAAACCGGGCTCTAAAGAAGTTCCACAATATAGCCAATTCCATAATAATTCTCGACGAAATACAAGCTATACCCTACAAATACTGGGCAGTCATCCACGATACACTATCGCTCCTAGCAGAAAAGTACAACATATGGATTATTCAAATGACCGCCACAATGCCCCTGATATTCAACCCGGAGAGCGTTACAAATCTTGTTGAAAACAACGAGTACTACCACAGCCAGCTAAACAGGATAAAAATGGAAGTGAACCTAGAGGAGAAAAAACTTCCAGAATTCAGAGAATCCCTCCTCCAAGATATTCTAAATAATCCAGAAAAGGATTTCTTGATAATCCTGAATACAATCAATTCATCAAAGGATGTATTTGATTTTCTGAAACACAACTTGCCCCAAGAAAGTGCTGAACTGTTTTACTTGTCTTCCAGCGTGGCACCAGTGGAGAGATATCCACGAATAATCAAAATGAAGAAGAGAAATGATGGCGAAAAGCGTAAACAGAAAATTATGGTGTCTACACAAGTTGTTGAGGCAGGTGTCGACTTAAGTGTGGATATCGTGTACCGAGACCTCGCACCACTAGACAGTTTAGTTCAGTCTGCAGGTAGATGTAACAGAAACGCTAACCAATCAATCGGAACAGTGAAAATAATAAACCTAGTTGATGAAAAAACAGATAGAGAATTTCACAACTACATTTACGACCGCTTTTTAATTAATAAAACAGTGAGCGCCTTATCCAAGTTTCATAGCTTGAATGAAGCAGACATTTACAACAGCATGAAGCAGTACTACGAACTTGTTAAAAACTTCATGTCAGAAAAAGAAGCAAAAGAAACCCTAAACAATCTATACGAACTCAATTTTTCAAGAGTTTCCGAATTCAAATTGATTGAGGAAAACGGGGATAATGTTGACGTTTTTATTGAGCTAAACAGTGAAGCAGAACAACTTAGACAGGAGTTCGAAAAAATGAACACACTGACAGACAGAAAAGAACATCGCAAACAATGGCTTCAAATCAAAAACAGATTCTACCAGTACCTCATTTCTGTCAGAACAAAACAACCCCCTTCACTACCCGAGCTTGGAAAGCACATATTTATTGTTGAAAGAAAAAATCTAGGCGAGTGGTACGACGAAGACACCGGTTTTGGGAGAAAAATAACTAACCCCATCTGAATTAAATTTATGATTTGAGAACTCACTCAAAAACAAAGAAGACACTAATTAAGTGAGAAAAGTTTACGCATAAAATGCACTAAAGCCATCGTCTGCATTTATAAGCAACACACATTACTAAAGGACGACGAATCATACCCACAAAAAGAAAACCTCTTATCTTCCCATTCACTATTTCAACCAATATAGTTAAGGGTTTCAGCAGAACTAATTAGTATGAAAAGCATATCCGAATAACCTTGTCTTATCCCCATCTACCCGTTTTAGCAGAACCAAGTAGTATGAAAAGGGTGAAAGCATAGGCCTCAACGAGGAGCAGATAGACTGTTTTAGCAGAACTAAGTAGTATGAAAAGTAGCTGGTGAGGAACTCGTACAACTGCACCCGGAACGTTTTAGCAGAACTAAGTAGTATGAAAAGAGAAAACCGTCATAGTAGCTTGAGTCAAGCCAAAGCTGTTTTAATAGAACTAAGTAGTATGAAAAGCTGTATTCAACCTTCCTATAGTTCATATTGGTATGTTTGTTTTAGCAGAAACTAAGTAGTATGAAAAGAAGAAATATGCAACTTTTCCCCCTATTTTTTTAAATATGTTTTTGCAGAACTAAGTAGTATGAAAAGACGTAAGCCCATGCTGATAGGCTCGCCAGTCGCTCTGGTTTTAGCAGAACTAAGTAGTGTGAAAGTAAGCGGTTTAGTATCAATATACTGTACTTCGTGGAGAAGTAAGGGAGAGATGGCTCTTAACGGATTAGGATAACCTCATTTGGTGTAAGGCTTGCCCGAAAGCAAATAATTGAAGATTTTGGAAAAATATACAAAACTATGTAATTTTTTGGGCAATTTTTACATATTTTTTGCAAACGCCCTTCGAGATGCCTTGGGAGGACGACTAAAAAAAGGCTAAAGAAGATTTTTAAAAAGCTCTAAATCAAAAAAATTAGTTTAAAACGTCTTAATTTAAATTTGAGCCAAAAGAATCCCCCCAAATCGATAAAGGAGCTTGAAGAATTTTTAAAAATGTGGTGAAATACGCGTTCGAATTTATTTATATATTCCTAACTTTATCCTTAAAATTCCAAAGAGGTACAGACGGTCGAAAGTGGTGTTATACTTGGAAAAAGAAGTTTTACTTTATAGGAAAGGTGCTGGAGGTGAAGGTCTACTTGAACATGGAAGGTAGTGATTTATTGGTGTGGGTTGCAGGGTCATCGAGAAAAGGGAAGTCGAACTTTCTTCAGGAGCTTGTCTTGGAGCTTAGGAAAGGTATCTTTGTGGTCATGATTGAACCTGCGAAAAATCGACCTACTGTAGCTTCTGTTTTACGGAAAGATTGATGGGAGGAGGTAACTATGCTTTATTTTCTGTCCATGGATATTTTAAGTAATCTGGGAAACTTTTTTGTTAGTATTTTAAGCGGGGCTATAGTCATCGTAGCGATAGTTATCGTATTTTTGGCTCTACTTACTTGGAAGAAACCAGACTTGGGCTTCGCCATCATCGGAGGCCTGCTGAAAGCAGGTTGGAAGATCTTAGTCGGGTTAGGGAAGCTACTCTGGAGGGGAAAGAAAGTGTTCCTCGTGTTAGGTGTGTCGTCGGCTCTGTTTCTTTTCACCATGATAATACTGAACGCCTATTCATGGTCCCAGAGCGCACAACTCTTAATCTCCCTAGTCTTCTCATCCACCGCCACAGCCACCCTGGTCACAGCTATGAAAAGGAAACGAGACACGGCTCTCAAGCTTCTAGTCCTCACGGCAACAGGCACAGCGGCGAGTTTTCTCGTCGTCCTACTCTTGCCGAGCCTCGTAACGGTAACCGGTGAATGGAACCTTACACTGCTGTGCGGTATTGGGAGCGCTGTACTAATCGGTTCCATAGTAGCAATAGTATACACGAGGTATCAAAACCGACTAGCCAGAGAAGGCGTGGAAAAAGAACTTGCACGAGAACTAGAGCTGAGTAACCAACCCCCTATACCTCTCGAAAATACATCAATATGCCTCCGAGTTGTTAGAATCCCCGAAAACTACATGGAAAACCTGAAAGAGCACGCGGAAACCCAGCTCACCGCCCTAAGAGACCCGAGATACGCATCCCAAGCAAACACCGAGAGCCATATTTTCTCAGGCGTTCCCCAGTTTCAGGGGTTAATTAAGGCCTTAGCGGGGGGGATTAGCGTGGCTTTGCGAACAGATTTCGACCACGGAATGGCTACAATACGATTCTTTACAGAGCCAGAACATCTCCTCAAGCTCAAAAAGATACTAGAATCACACATACCAGGACTTGAGTTAAAAACCGAGACCGCAAACCACAACCATATTCCACTCGACGGCCAGGTAAGCGTGGTACGTCTGGAGGACGCGATTCCCAACTCTCCCACCCCCCTAAGCCCCACTCACGACTATTTCATACAAAACGGGCTCAGCGGCATGGTGTACATATGCATAACCCCCCACGGAGGCGCGAGGGAAACACTCTCCAACACATGGATGAACTACACGTATAAACAGATAAAGAAGAGGGAGAAGGAGGACGGAAACGCCATCAATTATCATGATGAACAAAGAATGCAGAGGATGAGGAAAACACTGGAGGAAGGAAGAACGCGGGTAGGGGTTTACGCCGCTGTGTACAACTCCGATGGGAGTGCTAATCCCTCTTTGGATACTCTAGCATCGGTTCTAGCCTCGGGGTTCCGTACAAATAACGGCTCCGGCTCGGCTAGAGTTTCGGCTCGCACTCCGCGAACCCTTCTGAAGTTTCAAGGGGTCCAAGCGGGGGCAAACCTGGAACTCACCAATCCCGAAGCTGCTGCTGTTTTTCAGATTCAAACGCCCGTGGAAACCCGGGGCTTCAGCGTGGACAAAACGGCGGACTTCTCAGTTTCAAGCCCGGGGAGCGAAGGGGAGGAGGGACTGTGGCTGGGGTGGCTTACACGTGGAAGCAGGATACTGGAGGAGAAGGCATACCTAGACTTGAATAGCGTGAACCAACACGTGTTGGTCGGGGGCTCTACTGGAAGTGGGAAGTCTAAATTTCTCCAGGGATTATGCGATAGATTATGGAAACTAAAAATTCCAGTAATAGTGATTGAGTCTGCGAAGACGGAGTACCGGATACTGAGCCGCCTCTTCCCTGTGCACATTATAACAGTGGGAAAAGAGCCGGTGAGTCCTCTACGGTTAAATCCCTTAGAGGTTCCAGAGGGGGTGAGTCTTGACAGCCATATCTCCTCGCTGGTGTCCATATTCCGGTACGCCTTTGCTATGCAACCCCCCCTCCCCGAGGTGCTCAAAGCGTCACTCTACGAGTGCTACAGAAACGCGGGATGGGACGACACGAACGATGTTCGGGGGGTTACGCCGTGCCTGCTCAACCTTGTGGATGCTATGCGGCGGGTTGTGGGGCGTTCAACATACGATATGGAGACCAAGATGAATATTGAGTCGGCGGGAATAACCCGCATTGGCGACCTCGCGGTGGGCAGCCTAGGTGCGATGACGCTGGGATATGAGAGTACCCCCTTCTCTGTTTACAAGGAACGACCGATGATAATCGAACTCGATGCGGTGGGTGAGGAGGAGAAAACTCTCGTAGCGTCTCTGATTCTTTTATGGATATACAACCACCTGAGAGGCGAAGGGCCCTCCCAGAAACTGAAAATGGTTGTGATAGTAGAGGAGGCTCACCGAATAGCTGAGGATAAAAGGCAGGGACCAAGCAGTGAGGGACGCAACAGAGAGAGTCTCTCAAACCTTTTCGTCAGCCGGCTTCTAAAGGAGGGGCGGGGATACGGTCTGGGCGTTATACTAGCGGATCAGAACCCGGTTAATCTCAGTGAAGACGCATTGAAAAATACTAACACCAAGGTTATCTTCTCTCTGCCCGACGTAAATGACCGCAGACGACTTGGTGAAAGCGTAGGTCTCAACGAGAATCAGATTGACGCCATAATCAGTCTCAAAAAGGGTCAGGCGATCCTCTGGACGCAGGGACACAACCCCACAAAGATACAGGTGAGAAACATTGAGAAAGAGATGAAGGAAAGAGGATTGAACACCACCTATCCAACCGACGATGAAGTAAGAGAGTACATGACGCCCTTCTTCGAGAAGCATCCCGAGCTGAGAGATATACACCCCCACGTCCGCTCCAACCCCAGCGAAATATATCTCCCACCAGCCTCAGTGAAAAACAAATCAACACCCCGAAAGAGAGTCAGTACACTCCACGGAATTCAAGCCTACTGTGAAGAAATGTGCGCCCGTCCACGCTGGAAGAAGATATTCCAAAGCCTAACCACCGAAGAACTGAGAGAAGAATACATACACCGAACAGCACAAAACATAGCCACCTACTACAAGATACCAGACATCGAACCAATAAGCAAAACCCTAAGAGAAATCGTAGAAAAACAGGGGGAAGAAACAAAACATGAATTGGGATGAGTACAGAAGAGACGAAGGAGGAGAAAGAGGAGAAGAAAGAGAACCAATGGAAATAAGGGAAGGACCGGAAACACCAGAGCCGCCAGAACTAAATGAAGGACCGGAAACACCAGAGCCGCCAGAGGTAAGGGAAGGACCGGAGACACCAGAACCGCTAGAACAGAATGAAGTTAGGGGAGAAGGCTCTTACGGAAGGGAGAGCGGAGAACAGGTAACAGATGAACCAGGGGAAAAGGGACAAGAACGGTGCCAGGAGGATGAGACCTGTGAGCGTGTTGACGAGCGCAACCTTGGTTTAGAAGATTCGGATAGAATAGAAGGTAAAGAAGATAAGAAGCAAGAGCAGACCGAAAAAGACAGGGATGAGGGAGGCGAACATTTTTTCTTGAATACCCCAAAGAAGGGGAGGGAAAGAGAGAAGGGGGAGCGGAGCCTCAACGAGAAGGTGTTAACAGAGAAAGAGCTTCCGAAAGAGAGACTTCCCCTGAAATGGTTGTGAGTGGCGCCGGAGAAGTTAGAGAGATTAAAACGCCCGACGGCGGCTGGGAGCAGCGCCACATAGACCGCATCGTCGTACAAAACGAGAAGACCCAGACCAGCGTTGAGAAGACCAGCGTGTTCTCGCGGGGAGAAACACCCGAGGGAGACAAGGTACTGGGTTTCGCGGAGGGCTTTGAAGCACAGACGCGGTTATGGATTGACTCGAACAAGTTTGATGACCTCTTCGTCAAGGTTAGAAGCATTGAGCAGGTTCAGAGTGTCGAAACCGAGCGACCGGTTGACTTGTCGCTTATGAAGTTTCCCAAGGGGGAGCCGGTGAAAGGGGAGCTTCACATCCACACTGATCCAGAGCTTAAGGATGTACGAATGGTTGGAAAGACAACTGAGACCTGGCGGGATGATGATGGACTGCCTCACGTAAGAACTACCCGATGGATGATTCTCAAGCCTGAAAAGGGGGAAACCAAGGAAGAAACACCTAAAGCGGACGAGGATAAAACGCAGTTATTCGGATACGCAAAGATAAATGAGATTCATCCCTCAAAGGGCAAAATAGATAGAAAAGAAACCTTCACCTGGTTTTTCCCCGTAGGGCAGAAATCAGGCGAGAGTGTGAAAGGAGAGGCTAAGGCTTCAGCCAGAGCTGAAGGCAGGGCGGAGACCGGGGAGCCACCGCAAAGTCTGAAGTTGTTATTCAGGAACGGAGGGATTGATGCTTCAAAGCACGAATACCGTGTCAAACACGAGGTGACAGAGGTAGTGTATCTACCCACAGAAACAGATACCAAGGAGGAAACCACCAGAACTTCGAGTGTAGCTGAAAACGTTGAGAAAACCGATGAAAAAATGGTTGAGGAAACCGCCGAGAAAACAGTTGAGAAAGCAGACGAGAAGACGACCGAAATTCTTGAAGAACCTGTTGAGAAAACCGATAAGGCTATCGGTGAAGTCAAAACCTCCGAGAAACCTGTTGAGAAAATCATTGAGAACCCATCTGAGGAGACCGCCGAGGACGAAGAGAAATCGGTTTTGGTGGAGCGGGGGGACGTTGAACAAGCTTCCTCCGAGGATGTTTTGAGGATGGTTATGGAGGGCATCTTTAGGGCTGGGGGTGAAGAGGAGTACTATCAGGAGCTACGGGAGAGGGGAGTGCAGTTCGATATTGAGAAGCTTAAAGAAATATTGTTTGTGGAACGCAGAATTCCAGAAGAGGTTTACTCGGCGCTAAAATCTTTGTGGAGAGAGGGAGAAGGGAGGAAGAGCGGCGATGAGGAAGCTTCCAAACTGGAGGCGGACACAGAGCCGGACGCAGAGGGTGTTCTAACATCATCTAAGGAAGAAGAGGAGCGGGAAGATACTCCCGAAGAAACCAAACGGGAACCACAGGCGCAGGAGCAACACGCAGAAGAAGAGGAACAAGAACTTGGACTTGAGAATCTCTTTATTATTATTCTTAATATACTGCAAGGGGTCACATACTCTCTCAGCAAACAAGAAGTTCTCAACCTGTTTAATGAAGCCATGAGAAAAGCGGGAAGCGAGGAAAAATTCACCGAACTGCTCAAGAGAAAGAAGGCGGGCCACGTTACCGTTGAGCTTTTGTACGACATGCTCCAGAGGAACGAGGTACCCCTAGAACTACTGGGAGCCGTCTTAGGCTTGGCTGAGAAAACACAGAGCACTGAGAACAAAGTTCAAGTGATGGTTAAAAAAACATTGCAACTCATTAAGCGAATGGGAGTAGATTTGCTACGGAACCGGGGGATCGATCCTCAGGGCTCGATGAATGTAGATGAGGAAAAGGATGAAGCAGGTTCTGCAGAGAAGTTGAGGAGGAAAGGCTACGCTTACCTAGGGCAATTACTAGGAAAATACATGAGCAAGAAGGGTTTACTGGATGACTGGATTTTCGATATAATCATGATGCGCAAAGGGAAAGACGCTGGTGTAGGTCAGAAAAAGAAACTCGAAGACGCCAACGCCATAGAGAAGAGGCTGCGTGAGGTTTGGGCGAGTCTGGGGATGGATGCGAGGTTTAAGCTATCCACCATAATAGACGAGGTTTACTATCGACTGGAGAGACGCGACCTCCTCGTTTTTCTATACAACGGTCGAGTGGATCCACGTGGAAGAAAGGGTAGAGTAGCTTCCTTCGTGGACGTCTTAGAGGTGCTGGTGGAGGCGGTAAAAAAGGCCGGAAACGAAGAGAATTTCCTAGAAATGGTTAGAAGAAAGACGGGGAGACTGTTTTACCAGCATCTTGTAGATGAGCAGCTCGCACAGCATCGTTTAGACGAGGAAATACTCCGAGTAGCAACCGAATACGTATACGGGACAAGGGACAAAATAGAAGAGAGACTCAAACTGATCGACCGAAACACCGAATACATCCTAACAAGACTGAAGGAGGAAACGGTTTACCTCTCACATTTAGAGCAGATGCTGAAGCCTCTAGCCGAGTTAAACAACCGCCTAGAACAATCCGAACAAGTAACACTAATAGAAGAGTACACCGGGGAGAAGGGTAAAAGTCTAAAGAAAGAATCAACTTCACCAAACAAGGCACAACCCAATGAGATAGAAGCGAAACAAGAGGTTGAAGACCTTACACCCGAAAATATTAAGGACGAAAAGAGATGGCTTGAAACACTCCAATATGAGAAGCCAACCGTCCTCATTCAAGGCAAAGTATTCAGTTTCACCCTCTTCTCAAAGGACGTTCTGAGCGCAGTAAAGGAGGCAGAGAAAAAAAGCAAATCAGAAGGAGACCTCGTGGTCCTAGCGGCTTGTTACGAAGCTATAAAGCAGTTCAAAGAGGAACAGTGCATAAACCTATACCATCTCCTAACCATCGCAAGATACCTAAGAAAAAGCGAAGAGGAAACAGGCTCACCCGACGAAGAAACAGAGGAAATCCCAGACATCTACACTTCAGAGCTTGAAGAAATTGAAGAGTTACTAAAGCTCCTCGGCGTGAAGTACAGAAAAGCCCAAGAAGGAATAGAAGTACGCGAAGCCCTTGAACCATACGACTCGATAAAAATTCCGAAAAAAAATATTAAAAAAATAATTAAAATCAAAAATAATAAACACTTAACCCTTCGAAACCTTTGCGACAAGCTAAATAAAATGGGACTACTAATCAATCTGGAACCCTTTACTTTAAAAAATTATCTCCGTCGAGAATCAATACCCGTAGATGTTTATCTAGGGATTTGTTATATACTAGGAATTAAAAAAGATGTCAAATTGCTCACTAGGTGGCGAAAGCTAAATGTGGAGAAAGCGGGTAAAGCGGAAGGGAAATGGTATAATAATTATGACATAAGGGTACGTATTCATCCCGAGAGCTTAAGAAATCTTTATATGGAATTGCTAAACGAGCTGGAAAAAAAGAAAATCAGCTTGGACAAGTTCGCCGTTTCATTGGGTGAGGCGGGGTCTACAATCTCGAGAGGGTCTCATCTAAGTGAAATTCTAGATAGAAAGTTTGTTGACACAATAGCCTTATTGGAAATATGTAATTTTTTGGATAGAGACCCTCAAACACTCAGAGAATTGGATCATAATAGCTTGCCATTAGAGGAAACTGTCTCTCTCCCTAGAAAAGTTATACGCCTTTTACGCTCAGAAACCATAAAAAAATATAAACAATTTACCCAGTTAGCTAAGAAAATAAATGAAAGCCCCAACAATATTAAACTCTACTTCTTAGGAACGAGAGGAATACCTATAGAAATTCTAAAGAAAATTGAAAAGGCACTAGACATAGAGGTTAAAGATAGCCTACACACACGAATGAAAGTTGGAAGAAGAGACTATTCTAGGGAGATTATAGGAGAGGTAGGAGACGAATGGGAAATAATGATTGAAAAAATAGAAATCAAAGAAGCGGACAGCGCTAAAAGACCTCTCTTAACCTTCATTCATAGAAGAGACAAAGAAGGAGGCGTCATAACCACAGAAGTACCGCAAACCGGAGAAACCGCCAAATCTACACCAACTCCCTGGTGGCTCAGCTCACCAAACACTAACATAACAATTGACAGAACAAAAGAGTTCAAAAAAGGAAAAGACTTGCTCACTTACATCACAAAAAAATGTGTCAATAAAGCTGGCACCGCCTGGAAACTAGCAAAAATACTTGACGTACCAGAAGACATATCGGAAAGATTGCTAAAAGACAAAGAAAACGACACTATCACGCTGAGAACCTTGCTAGCACTCGCAATGTACTCCGACGAGATTAAGAAACTATCAGAACTCACCGACTACGTAGAAAAAGTCGGCATCATAGAGAAAAAACACAACCCCGACTTAACAATAAACTGGAACAATCCAGAAGGAGCTCACATAATACTAAACCTACACGGAGACGGAGGATTCTGGAAGAAAAGAAAATGGGCATATACAATTTATTACAGTAATTCGCAGATAGACTTTATAAATACCTTCATCAACAACATAAAAAAAGTCAGTGGAATCCCCCCCACGATTAATGAAAAAAGTGGTCAATATATTGTTGTTATCACTAGCAATCTAGTAGGAGTCGCCCTCATTAGAGCAGGAGTAAAAACTGGGATAAAAACCAGAACAAATCCCAAAATCCCAAAATGGATAATAGAGGGGCACACGCAGATACGCAAAACCGCCATTAAAGCAATAATAGCAGACGAAGGAAACACGCAAGACGCACAATTAAGGATATCAAACTATATCGATGCACCAGAATTAGAACAATACCGAAGCATACTAAACCAAATAGAGGGAATAATAATGAGGACACCGACAGGAACTATATTTAAACGTATAAGCATTGGAAAACTCAAAAGTTACAACGAAATCTTAAATATTGTAAACACTAAGCAATCCAACATCCTTCGAGGGGTTAAAAAAATAATTGGTAGTCTGCTAGAAGAACATGGCATGAAGCTCGAAGAAGGGGATTTAAAAATAATAACCACAGCAATTTTAGTTTACACTAACCGCATATCCATTTCAAAACAAATAGAATTAAGCACGGAAGCCACAAGAAAACTGCACCAAATACTCGACGGATTCCCCGGATACAAAGAGCTAATGTACATAAATCACATGAGTGCACATAGACGACTTAAAATTCCCCTAAGATTAAGCGAGAAAGAGGTCGAATCCCTCAAAAAAATTGGTACACAGAGAATTATAAACGATAAAGTGCACTACTTTGTTCCTGTAGAGAAACTGCCCGAAGAGCTAAAACAATATGCAAATCCACCGGATGGTATTCTTAAGATGCAGAAAGAATATTCCGAGGAGGAAGTTGAAATATTGATAGAAGGTAACCCCATAAAAGTAAAGGGCATGCCATCAAGAATAAGAGGAGAAATAATCTTAGGCCCAAATAGGAATGTGGTTTCATGGAGCCTAATCCCCGCACTAGTTGAGGCTATAAAGAAAAAATGGGAAAATGTGAAAAATACCCTTAATGAAGGAAAAGGGAGAAGAGAGAAAAGATAGGAAGCTGGTCGATATGAATATAGAACGAGCCAAAGTAGTTAGAGAATTATACATGAAACACGCACTGGAAGGAGAAGGAGGAGAATGGATATTCTACAAAAAGGAGGAAATAGTCAGGCTTCTCACAGAAAACGGGCTCACAGAAGAGGAAGCAAGAAAACTACTGGACGAACACGAAGATGAAATCATGCTCCCCTACTTCAGAAAAGGAATTCTCCTAGAACCCACAGAAGGCCAAGACTACACCCAGATACCCACATACGAAATGATGGACGAATGCGACCTAGCAGAATACTACCTAACCGTACTGGCAAAACAGGTAAGCGACAGGTACAATGAGAACACCGAAAAATTCATCATAGAAGGAATATTTGACGAAACAGACGAAACCGAAAAACTCGTACGCAGAATATTCGCCGACAGTGAACATTGGTTCATCACAAAACACAAACTAACCCACCAACTAATGAGCAGAGGAAAACACACAAGAGAAGAAGCAGAAAAAATAATCAACAAGTACCAAGAACGAAAAGTACTAGGCTACAGCGTCGAATACGTCGATGTAAAACAGTACAGGCTAAAGAAAAGAGAGTCAGTTTCCTCCGTCATTGATGCTTTTCAGGAATCATCCAAATACAATGGGGGCAAAACCCAAACATGGGTTGACGAAGACCTTCTACTCTGCACACTAACTGAAATGAAAACCGAAACAGACGTAAAAAAATTCATAGAAAAAAACACAGAAAACCTCGAAACAAGAACCACCTGCGATATGAGAGAAGGATACGAAATCAAATGTTTAGAAGACCTGCTACTGGACTGGGCAAGCGCATGTAGACGCGAGCAAAAATTCATGAGAGAAGCAGGAGAAGAAGAAGGCTCCAAATATGCAATAAGAAACATCGAGTTCAAGGACATAAGAGAAATCTTCAAAGAAGCCTACACACATGGGAAAAAAACACTCACATACAAGGAAATCACGAGCAAAATAGCCCAAAAACTCGGACTAAGCCAAAAAGAGTCAGAAGAAGCCTTCTGGGCAACACTCAGCACTCTCAAAATATGGCCCGCGTGGGAAAAAAACAAAGGCAAAAAATGGGAAGAAAAAGAATACTGGTGGGGAGGAACATGCGACTACCACCCACCGAGACCATCAGAATACTAAGCGAAAAATCAAAGCCAAACAGCCAAAAACCCGCCAAAAAATCAACCCCTCAAAGGGTCACTGCACAAACAAGCCTACCAACATAACCCCCCATACCACAACCCAAAAAAGTTTCCACATCACCAAAAACCTTACACTCAAAAAAAAGAAAAAAGTAAGAAGAAACTATGTCGTTCCTTCAGCCCATCCATGAATATACGCATCCTGCTCAAGAGTCAAAACATCAAGCTTAAGACCCATAGCCGCACACTTCAATTGTGCCACAGTCTTATCAATCTCCTCAGGAATATCGAGAACTACACTACCCATCTTAGACAACGAATCCCTGTTCTTAGCAATATACTCCACAGCCAAAGCCTGATCCGAGAAACTCATATCCATAACCTCACTCGGGTGGCCTTCTGCGCCCATATGTTTAGCAACTTTCAGAGCATAGATTTATTTATGGATGACACGCCTTCCACTAGCCTTCACATCTCATCGCTCACCATTCTCCGAATAAAGGTGTTAAAGGAGAATAGTAAAAGAAGCGCCCCAACCCATCACACAGAAAGTTCACACATCTGAAAGTTTTAATTAAACAAATGGCCTGCGCAAGCCAAGTTGACAAGTCTGCCCTGTGCGAGTAGGTAGATTTTTCTTCCATCTTTCAGAGTGTACTCGTCTACTAAGGGCCTCAACTCACGTTTACCAACACTGAGCTTCTCCAGGTCCCCAATATTTATCTCCACGTTAAAGTGTCCGGTATTACAAAGTATTACGCCGCTACGCATTCTCTCCATATGCTCTGCTCTAATCACTGACCGATTCCCAGTTGCCGTCACGAAGATATCGCCAACCTCAGCAGCCTCAATCATGGGAAGAACATCGAATCCTTCTAATGCAGCTGTTAGCGCCCTATGAGGGCTAACCTCGCAGATGATGACCCTTCGTGCTCCCAGCCCCTTGGCTCTCAAAGCTACGCCTCTTCCACAGTGCCCATAGCCAGCTACTACAAAAACTTTACCCGCTATAAGATCCGCTGTTGCTCTCAGTATACCGTCGATGGTGCTTTGCCCGGTTCCCCACAGATTGTCAAATTTGGGCGCAAACACTTCATTTCAGCGTTTACGTTTCCCATTTCGTGGGGGTGTCGTTTGTGGCTAAAATCGCGTATGGCAATACTAACTGTTTAGCCATGGCTCTGAGGCGGATTACACCTGTTGTTGTTTCTTCGGCTCCAGCCCATACGTTGTCTGCCCAGTCTTTTTTTTCTCCCAGGGTTTTTTTGACTATTTTTATTTCTTCTCCGGTTTCTCCTCTTTTCAGTTTGATGAGGGTTGATACTAGATCGGCTCCGTCGTCTAGTGTGATGTTGGGTTTTGCTTTGATTACGTTGGCTATGGATCTATAGTAGCCTTCTTGGTCCATTCCCTTCCAGCCGAAACTTGGTATACCTTCCTTTACCAGAGCAGCAACGACGTGGTCCTGTGTTGATAGTGGGTTAGAAGCGCACAGGTAGACCTCAGCGCCGCCTGCCTTCAGGGTTTTCGCGAGAACCGCCGTCTCCTTCGTCAAGTGTAGGCATGCTCCTACTTTTACGTTTTTGAGTGGTTTTTCTTTCTTGAACCTCTCTCTTAACTGCATCAAAACGGGCATATGTGCTTCGGCCCATTCGATGGTCAATGCTCCGCTTTGGGCTAGTTTTGTGTCTTTGACTTCGTATTTTTCTCCTTTTTCTGTTTGTGACATTTTTTTCACTCCTTTGTGGGGTGTTTTGTTTTTCTTTTGGAGGCTAATCTTATAAAAGTTATATATATTGTTCGATATAGTTTGCACATGGATTGGCGTGTTTTGTGTGGTTTTTATGCTGTTGGATGCTGTTGAGAAGGCGGTTTTGAATCTTTTGTTGGAGGATTCTTCTCTGGGGATTGTGGGTTTGGCGGAGAGGCTTGGCAAGAGTCGTAATTATGTAGCTAGGTTGGTTAATGGGTTGTTTGAGAAGGGGGTTTTGAGGGGTTATAGTGTGGTTTTGAATCCTCTGAAAATTTTGTATGATCGTAGTATTTTTTTGTTTGTTAAGACTAATCCTCATGAGAATGCTATTGTTAGGGGTTTGTTGGGTCTTCCGGAGATTCAGGTTCTTGATGGGATTTCTGGTGAGTTTTCTCTTTTGGGTTTGTATCGTTTCCGGTCTCCTTCGGAGTTTTCGTCTTTTCTTTCTGGGCTTGATCGGTTGATGGTTGTTTCGAGGTTTAAGAAGTATCGTTTGGTGGAGGTTTTGGCTACTTTTAAGGAGTCTGGATTTACTATTCCTGAATCTAAGGGTAGTTCTTTTGCTCTTTCTGAGTTTGATTGGAAACTGCTTGGCGTTCTCAGGCAACAGGTGGGTCGTGCTCCTTATTCTCAGACCGATTTGGCGAAAATGTTGGGTGTTTCGCAGCCCGTTGTTTCTAGGAGTATCTCAAGGCTGAGGAGTGAGGATGTGATTATTGGTTATACGGCTCGTATAGATTTTTCAGCGGTTGGTTTGGAAGCGAAGTTTTATTTGGAAATTAGAGTGGATCCGCGTTCTTATCTTTCGGTGGCTAAGAAGTTGTGTGAGTTTGATGAGGTGTGGAGTTTGTATCGGTCGGGTGAGGAGTATGGTTTGATGGCTGTTATTCGTGTGAGGGATATCAAGCACTATAATCAGCTTCTGCTGAAAATTTTTGAAATGGATGATATTATAGATACTTATTCCAGTGTGGTTTTTCAGGAGTGGATGTGATTCTGGAGATGGATAGTTTTGTGGGGTGATTTGTATTTTCCTTTTTCAAGTCTTTTCTTATGCTGTTTAGATTAGTGACTGTGTATATCTCGGCGAGGTTAATATTTTCAATTATGCATGATGGGTGTTTAAAATCCGAATATGTTCTAGTTTTTCTTATCAATGTGTGATGAAGGTTTTAAAGTTTGATTGAAGGTGAATCTTCTGTGTGGGGAGAATGGTAAATGTTTCTCTAAGAGGAATTGTATTTTTCTCATTTGTAGAAGGTTTTTGTGAGTATTTCAGCATTTTTGGGAACCATCAATTGGTTTAGTTTTAGACTTGTAATGTTTTAGAATATGGGAGCGTTTACTGGATGGTGTTCCACATGAACCTTTGGCTCGCTAACATAATCAGAAGGAATGGAAGTAAGATGAGACCACCTGAGTGCCAAAGAATTGCGGGTAGAATGCCTGATAGGCTAAGTAAATAAATTATTATGCATGAAATCAAACCAAGGTAACTTGCGCTTAGAGCGAATATTGCTGTTTTTTCTTTCAGGGTGCCAGTCTTAATTAGTTGTTTTATTCTGGTCTTTGTTTCTCCATAGTTTTTATACCGTTTAGAATCGGGTAGTTTCCAAGTGCGGATGGTGAACATTAGGTTTCCAAAAGTGGTGTCTTTGGAGAGGCGTAGAAGGAGTAAAAGGTAAGTACCGATTACAATTATTGGAGGCAGACATCCAAAAGTGATGGCTAGCAGAAGGAGTTCAAGGGTTGGGTTTATTTTAAACAGAATAAGAGGACTAGAGTTAAACAGTAATGGAGATTTTATATTTATAGTTAAAAGATGGAATTCTATATCGGGAAACCAGAGGAGTGAGCTGGAAGTAATGGGTAGCGGCCCTAACAGAAGGCTGAGAGGTATTGTAAATAGTGGGAACGCGGTAGTCCACACATAAGCAATGAAACCAGAGACCCATATGAGATAGAGAGGAATCCAAAGCATCCCGATTCGCTTATATGCTGCCCATATTTTCAAATCATCATCCAGAAACATCTCTCTATACTATCCTGTTTTTTGCTCAATTAGTTATGTCTCTTTAACTTATTCCCTCTAAGGCGACAGAACTTTTCTTCTTTCTCCCTCTTTTATTTCTTTCTTTTAAAGCATGGTTTCGTGGGGTTGCATGAGTGTCTGATGATGAGTTGGTTTAAGTGGAATAGCAGTATTAAGGCTGTCCAACGTACTAATGCGTGATAAAGTGCGTTCATACTTCGTTTTCTCGGTTATCCGACTTTGCTTCCTGTTTCGATGTCTTTGTCTGGTACTAGTAGTGAGATTTTTTCTCCGTCTATTGCTGCTAGGAGCATGCCTTTTGAGGGTATTCCCTGGATTTTTCTGGGTTTTAGGTTTGTTAGTACTGTTACTTTTTTTCCTTCTAATTCTTGGGGTTTGTAGCTTCCTCCGAGTTTGCCTACTATTGTTGTTTGTTTATTTGGTTCTGTTTGGACAACTAATTGTATCAGTTCTCCTTGGAGTTGTTTTGCCGATATTATTTCTCCTATTCTAATGTCCAGTTTGTTGAATTCGTTGATTTCTATTTCTGCTTTTTCCTTTTTTTCGGTTTGTTTTGTTTGCTGCTCTAGTGTTTCAATTTCTTTTTCAAGTTCTTCTTTTGGAATTTTTTCAAATAGGGGTTCTGCTTCTCTTATTTTGTGTCTTGGCTTTAGAAGTAGCTCTTTTGCAGAGTCCCATTCTTCTGGTTCAATGTTCAAGTATTTCTGTAGTTTTTCTGCTGATTGGGGTATTATTGGTTGGATGAGCGTGGCTGCGGTGCGTAGGAAGTTGGCGCATAGGTAGAGTGTGGTTCCCGCTGCTTCGGGTTTTTCTTTTATGGTTTTCCAGGGTTCTTTTGCTGAGAAGTAGCTGTTGGCGAATTTGAAGGATTCAATTATTCTTTTGATGGCTTTTGAAAGGTCGCACTGTTCATAGTATGCGGAGATTTCGTCTACGATAGAGCTTATTAGTTGGGCGAATTCGTTGTCAAGGTTGTCAAAGTTTGAGGGTTCGGGGATTTTACTGTCGTATCGATTGTTAATGAAGTGTAGTATTCGGTGTATAAAGTTTCCAATGTTGTCTACTAGGTCTGCGTTTATTCTTTCTTGAAATTCTTCCCAGCTGAAATTGTTATCTTTGATGGTGTTCGCTGCTTTGAAGGCTAGGTAGAATCTTACATAATCCGCCGGGTATCTTTTCAAAATATAGTTTAGGGGTATTAGCCAGTGTCGACTTTTGCTCATCTTTAATCCTTCGAGGGTTAGGTATCCGTTTACCACGTATTTTTTGGGGAGTGTTATTTCTTCGGTTCCCATGAGTACGGCTGGCCAGAAAAGGAAGTGGTGGTAGACTATGTCCTTACCTATGAAATGGGCGATAAAACTGTCTTCTCTCTTCCAGTAGTCTTCCCAGTTCACTCCTTTCTTTTTACTCCAATTTATTGTGGAGGCTATGTATCCTATGGGCGCGTCGAACCAGACGTAAACGTACTGATTTTTCTTTGCGTCTTTGTATGGCAGCTTGAATCCCCAGTAATCCTCGCGGGTTATGTCCCAGTCTTGAAGCCCTGTTTTTATCCACTGGGCAACGTAGTTCACAACGTCTTTGGGGAAGTTTTCTCCTGTTTCATCTGATTTTAGCCATTCGTATAACCTGTCGGAAAATGCGCTGAGCTTGAATATGAAGTGGTTCTCTTTTCTGGTTACTGGTGGATTGCCGCAGATGATGCAGTGAGGTCCGAGTATTCCTCCGGGTTCAATTGTTCTTCCGCAGACTTCACAAGCATCACTATACTGGTCTTCCGCCCCGCAGTATGGGCAGGTGCCCTTTATCATTCTGTCAGGAAGATATGTTTTGTCCCCTTCGCAGTAGAACTCTTCCACTTCTTTCTGGTAAATGTAGCCATTCTCTCTCAATTTTAGAAGTAAGTGTTCCGTTATTTCCCGGTTCTCTTCACTGTGAGTTCTATAGTAGTTATCAAAACTGATGTTTAACGCTTTGAGGTCATTTAACTGTCTTTCACGATAATAATCAACATATTCGAGGGGGGTACGTCCAGCCTCACGCGCTGCAACTGAGATGGGCGTACCATGTTCGTCGGCTCCACAAACAAAAACCACATCATACCCCTTCAATCTACAAAAACGTGCATAGGTATCTGCTGGAATGTACGTACTTGAAACATGCCCAATGTGAAGGTCACCATTAGCGTAAGGTAAAGCGGAAGTAATTAATATTCGAGTCAAGCTCTGCCACCTCGAACAAGTTCTTCGTTTTGTCTTTAAGTGGAAATAAGAACTTTTCTTAAGAATCTTTTGATAGAACAGCTTTAAGGAAATTCAGGTTCAGTATTTCTTGAATCCCGATTCCAATTCTTATCATCAGAACGATAGATTAAAAATGTTTTAAACATTTGGTAAATAAAACTACTGCTAAGAGCAAGTATTAAATTACTTTAAGGGCTTATTTTACGAAGCTTAGTAACTCTAGTTGAGGTTGATAAATGTGCAAAGCTTTCCTGCTACGGATAATCATATGCATATTAATCCCGTTCGGGGGCTTGGACCTATACCAATTGGGAAAGAATTCAAAAAAGCGGGTGGTACAGCATTAATGTGTATTTGCCTCCCTTCTTGGAGCTACAATGTTACGGTTTTGAAGCCTTCAGATTACGAAACCTGTTATGACTATGTTTTCGAGTGTGTTAAAAAAATCAGAACTCTGGATCTTCACGCTTATGGTGTCATAGGAGTTCATCCCGCTGAGCTGACCCAGATGTTAGACAGAGGAATAGATTTGAAAAGGGCTATGGAACTGATGTGTGCTGGATTGGATATAGCTGTGAAAAGGATTGAAGAAGAAAGGGCGATAGCTATTGGGGAGATTGGGCGTCCTCACTACCCGGTAAGTCCAGAGGTTTGGGAGGCTTCAAATGAAATTTTACTGTACGCTCTCAGATTAGCCAGAGATTGTGGTTGCGCGGTCCAACTTCACACAGAAAGTGTGGGTGAAAAAGAAATAATTGAGTTATCTAATATGGTAAAAAAGGCTAACCTGGACCCCAGCCGAGTAATAAAGCATTTCAGTCCACCATTAATAAAAATTTGTGAACGGGAAAAAATTTTTCCCTCAATAATCGCTTCGAATAAAAATATTGAAACAGCTTTCAAGGAGGGAGACCGCTTTCTTCTTGAAACAGATTACATGGACGATCCAAAAAGACCGGGGGCGGTTCTGAGTCCCAAATCAGTACCCAAGAGAGTAAATCAATTATTAAAAGAACAACAAGATTTAAAGGAGCGACTTTGGAAAGTTAATAAAGAATACCCAGAAAAGATTTACGGCGTTCAACTTTTTTGAACGTTTAAACTCCACCCATGGATCCAATAAAAATGTTTTCTAGGGTTCTGCATTATAGTTTCGTTAGCAATCGAATGGATTGGGTGTCTCAGAGTTCGATGAAGTTCAGGAGTTGTTTGGTTGAGTGGAATTGTTAAAAAAAGGTCTACTGCTTACAAAGTTCATATTTCCGATTTGGTTAGTGGCAAGTGGGTGGAGAAACCTAATGGACGGTTTGTTTTAACGAATTCTGGGTTAGAGGCGCAGAGGGCTAGAGTCATGGGAACTGTGGTTGATAAATTTATCAGTTCCCAGTCGGAATTTGGTAGCATCACTGTTGATGATGGTACTAAAACAATTAGAGCTAAAACTTGGAAAACTCAGAATCCCCTTATAAATAAGGTGCAGATTGGGGATATTGTAGATGTTATTGGTAAGGTTAGAGAGTATCAGGGCGAGATTTATTTGGTTCCCGAACTTATTATAAGCGTGGATGATCCCAATTGGGAACTTCTTAGAGAATTAGAGATAATGTCACTTAACCCTAAGGATAAGACTAGTTCAGTAAAAGAAGAAATAGGGATATCGGAAGAAGACGAAGCTCCCGCCGAAGAGGATCTGGTTGATAAGATTGGTAATGTTTTGGAGATCATAGAAGAAATGGATGAAGGAGAAGGAGTGGATTTCGAAACAATCAAGAAGAAAACTGGTTTATCACAAAAAGAATTAGAGTCTTGTCTAGTAGAACTGTTGTCTGATGGAACAATCTACGAGCCGAGACCTCAGAATTATAGGAAACTCTAAAATATTTAAGGAGGTTAAACGATGGAAGACTATGAACGTCTATTAGATAGAGCACGGGAGCAAGTGCCCCCCGAAGTCTTTGAAAGCAAAAGGTTTGAGATTCCTAAGGCGGCTATCTTCGTTGAAGGTAACAGAACAATTATTAAAAATTTCAAAGACATAGCTCAAGTTTTGAATAGAGACCCCCAGCATCTACTGAAGTATCTCATGCGTGAACTGGCAACTTCTGGTGTTATAGAAGCACAGAGAACGGTTTTCCAAGGAAAGTTTACAAGTAAATCCCTCGACGAGTTAATATCGAGATACACTAAGACTTACGTTCTCTGTTCAGAGTGCGGTAAGCCAGACACTCATATTGAGAAACAAGGTAGATTCCAATACTTGGTGTGTGAAGCTTGCGGAGCGAAAGCCTCAATAAAAATCATACAGTAAAATGTCACATTCCCCGATTACTATAACGTGAAACACGGAGAACATAAAAATGAGAGTATACCTTCGCGTGAGGAGAGTCAATAACGAGGTAATGGTCGCTTGTTGTGACGAGGACATAGCAGGAAAAACCTTCAGAGAAGGCAAGCTCAAAATAGAGGTTAAAAAAGACTTTTACTGCGGCCAACTTGTCCCAATAGAGGAAGGCGTTGAGGCCATTAAAAAAGGAACCATAGTAAACATAGTTGGCAACAATATAGTTTCTGAAGCTATAAGCGCTGGATTAATACACCCCCAAGGAATCATAAAAATCGAGGGAGTAGCCCACGCACAAAAAGTAATTATGTAGATTCACATTTGACGGAGTTATAGTTTAATGGCGAAAAGATTCTGCGCACTTTGTGGAAAAACAGACGCTCCCCTAGTTGAAAATCTCTGTTACACATGCTATTTTAAGAAAAACCCCCCTTTCAGCATTAAAAATGAACCTGAAATAAGGATTTGCCCTAACTGCTTCAGCTATAAACTCTCTAAAAAATGGGTGCAAACCAAAAGCTCAAACCATACCGATTTCTTGGAACAAGCAATTTCACAGGTCTTATCACTCCTAATAAAACACTCTCCTGAGTTTGAGATCACCGTACAACCTCAAATAACCGAAGAAATGGAATTAACAGATAAAATCGAAGTACCAGTCTTAATAACTGCTAAAAAGGACGATATAGTCATTAGCGAAACATTGCCGGTTACAATTAACATTGAATCTTCGCCATGCGGGGTATGCACCGGAAAAAGGAGAGGCGCCTTTGAGGCTATACTCCAATTCAGAGGCTTGAGAGGTCGAATAAGCGAGGAGGAGAAACAGCAAGTCTACGATATAATAGACAAAACTCTTTGCTTAGAGAGATATAAAGACGCCTACATTTCCGAGATTAAAGAGAAAAAACAGGGCTTCGATGTCTATGTTAGCTCAATAGGATTAGCTAAGAGCATAGCAACATCCGCTAAAGAGCTTATGGGCGCAAACCTACAAGAATCGTTCAAAATCTCAGGAATGAAGGATGGAAAAAGGCAAGGAAAAATCTCTCTCTCCGTGAGACTTCCCTCCTTTAGCGTAGGCGAAATAGTACAAACCCCCGATAAAACCATCATATTTGAGAAAATCGAAAAAGGCAACCCTATCGGAAAGAATCCAGAAACCGGGGAAAGATCAGTCATCCAATACAAAGAGTTATGGGAGTCAGAAATACAAAGCTGGAAACCAGAAACAAAAGAATACCAAATAATCTCAATAACAGAAAACTTCCTCCAACTAATGGACCTAAAAACTTATGAAATCACCGAAATCAAAAAAGAAGCCCCCCACACCAACCTAAAAGAAGGAGAAACAGTGAAAGCAATAAAAATAGACGAAAAAATAATAATCCTCACACCTGAACCTGAAAATCAATAATCTACTTCTCTCACTCTGGAACAATAACGCAGATGAATTAAAACAAACTTAACTTACTATTTTTAATAACTATTTTTGGTAAACTTTTTCACCATCAAAATCTCCATCTTTTACATTCATCCGATAAACAGGAATGTCATCATGTATCACAACAATTCCCCGACTTGACTACACAGAACATGTCGTATACGACACCCTATCAAAAATAGAAAAATTTAGGAAATTTTAAAAGAGCGTATATACGTATTTCTTAGAGACCAAAAGAAGGTTGAAAGTTGTGCCACCAAAAAAAACGACTGCAGAAGGCGAAGAAGAATTCAGAAAAGTACGCCTCCCACGACAGGGAGAACTTCTCGGAGTAGTAGTCAAAATGCTGGGCTACGACCGCCTCCACGTGAAGTCCACCGACGGAAAAACCAGAATGTGCAGAATAAGGGGAAAAATGAAGAAAAGAGTATGGTTGAGAGAAGGCGACATAGTAATTCTCGCACCATGGGACTTCCAAGACGAAAAAGCTGACATACTCTGGAGATACTCCCGGGGACAAGCCAAATGGCTCGAAGAAAACGGTTACCTACAAGGAATATAACCTATCTCGCCGGATTATGTTCTACTTGCAGTCTTCCACGAAGCCCATCTTCTTTTTAAGGCTCGTTTTCTCTTTTGAAGAACACCATAAACTGTCGAGTGGGGAGCTCCCTCAATTAACATCATTATTGCCTCCTTAGCCATTCTGCTCTGATCTACATTACCTATTATGGCTACAGTATGTCCATAAACCGACAGTATAGCTCCACTAACTTCTTCAATAACCCTTCTGGTCTTCCCCCCAGCACCTATTATACGACCCTTAATTCTAGCCAACGTGTTCTTGGACTTACTGGCAAAAAGTGTAAGATCCACTATCTCAAGCAGCTCATCATCACCCAAAAGCCTAAACGCCCTACCAGGACTAAAACCTCTACCAATAGCCCGCACAATATCCCTAGCCTTCCAAATAGCCAAAGGATCTTCCATCTTCTCCGTTGGAACAATAATAACGTTGCCCTCCTCACCATCAATCTCAAGCCTAGTTTTAGTATCCTTCTCAATAATATTCTTAACCCTTCCATCAGGGCCAATAATAACCGCAACACGTTCTTTTGGAACTTTTACAAATTCTCTTGTCTCCACTTCAACTCCTCACCTGTAACATCTTTATACGCCTCCTCCAAAGAGGGAACACCCACCCCCAAACCCGAAAAATACCTCAAAATATTCTTCAAGTCACGAACCAAAAAATCCAGCGCATGGGGATGGCTGAGAAGAACCGCCTGAGAAACATCAATAATCACCGGTTCATCCCAATACAAAATATTATACTCACTGAGATCAGCATGAACCAACTCCGCCTTCCTATAAAGCGCAATAACGTAATCGAAAACCGCCCCAAAAACGGATTCAGGATCCTCAACAACCGCCTCCCTTAGCCTCGGAGCAGAAACACCATTCTCACCAATAAACTCCATAACAATAACATTTTTCCGACAAACAATCGGCTTAGGAACCCTAACACCCGCCGCATCCGCAAGCTTAAGATTCTTAAACTCCTTCTCCGCCCACGCGTACACCATAGAACTAGTATCCCTCTTAATCCTAGTAAAACGCGGATCCCCCTCAATATAACCCCAAATATGCTTAAAATCCAAAGTAGAAATCCGAAAAATCTTAACAGCCAAATCCCGCGTCTTCCCATCCTTCTCAAGAGTCGCCCAATAAACATTCGACTCCTTTCCCGAAGCAACAACCCCCTTCATACTACTCAAATAACCACGACTAATCAAACCATACAAAATAATCGCAGTCCTCTTATCAACAACCGCCTGCACCGTCGCAAAATCCTCAGACCGCTTCCTCCTAACCCTACTCCTATCAATCTTACGATCAAACCTATCAACACGCTTATCCAAAACAACCACCAACAACCAAAAACAACAAACAAAAAAACCTTCTACAACCAAAACCAAACATTTTACAACTTATCAAGATTTGGTGCAGGGAGCGTGACATTCAAGAGGCATCGTTACGACGCCCCTATTTGAACACGCGAAGGCCTACGCAGCCCCGCCAAACACTGACGGAACACTACGCCACCAGGTCCTAAGCCTGGCTCCTGTAGCCAACCCTCAGAGGGCTTTGACCACTCGGAAATCCCTGCACTATTCTCCAATCATATTTGAGTGAATCACTAAACTCTTACAACAATTTCCAATTACACAAAACGAATACGCATAATAATTTTTATACATTTTCCTTTTGAACTTTACCCCTGCCTCAACATATTGGAAATGCAGAAAGTTAACCTAAAAGCATTGAAAAAATTTTCGAAACCCTCCTGCGATTCTCTCTTCTACTACAGAAACTTATAAAAACGGGTTAGTGTAATCCTATTTTTGGCAATATTTGTGCGGAGGTTTCCGAGCTACTACTCAAAATTTGAGTATCTCGAAAGGTCAATGTTTAACGACTAAAGGAGCAGGACTGAGGTTACTCGAGTTCGAACTATTCGAGAATCGGAGCTCCTGTGGCGTAGAAACTCTTAGTCCTTTACGAGTTTACGTAGGCCTTCACGCGTTCGAATAGAAGCATAATATCGATGCATCTCGATAATCGCGTCCTCCGCACCATCCAATATCCTATTTCTGTCTAGATCTTTTCCTTACTCTTCTTAAGAAGGCTGCAATGTCTTAGCGGTTTCTTTTTTGGGGTGGGATAAAAAAAATGTGGAAAAAGATGCTTTTTATGGTTTTCGTGTTAGTATTTTGTGGATTCTAATTAGGGTGTCTGGGTAGAAGGCTCGTGTAAAAATGAGGGCTGCTATTAGTGACCAGAGTACGACTGTGGCGATTCGGCTTAATGTGTCCATGGTAAATTGACCGATGGCGGCGCTCGCTGTCATTGGTCCTAAAATTTGAAGAGTTGGTAGGGTTTGGGGTACTACCTGGATTGTGAAGCTTTTGGTGATGTTTCTGGTTTCGTTGTCTGTGGCTTCTAGGGTGATGTTTAGGTCGCCGAGGGTATTCGGGGTTATGAGTAGTTCTGCGATTCCGGTGTTATTGTTGTAGACTCCTGTTGCATTGTGGGGTTCGCCGTTTAAGTATACTGTTAGATTGGTTACGTTAACTTTGGGGGTTTCTGAGGCGTTGTAGGGTAGGTATCTGACCCATATCTTCAGGTTAAACGGTATCCCTATTGTCAGCTGGTCGCCTGTGTCTAGGTCTAGTAATCCTGTTCCTAATTGGTACACGTTGAGTATGTAGTAGTACTGTTCTGCGGCTTGGTTGCCTATCTCTCTTCTTATTGTGGTGTCTTCAGTTGATTGTGTTGTGATTGATATGATGTACTTTCCAGTTTCTTGGGGGGTGAGGGTGTAGTTCCAGTTTTCGGCGTCGATTTTGGTTCCATTTTTGTTTTCTATTGTGCCGTTGGGTCTGATTATGGTTACGTTCAGGTAAACGGGGTTGTCTAGCACGTTTGTAATATTTAATGTGACTGATGTGTTGTTGTAGGGTATGGTGGGCGATGTAATGTTTACTTTGGTATAGAATGTTACGGTGGTGTTTACTTCTTCTTCATCAGATATTTCCTGTTCTATGCTTGTGGTGTTGTAGGCGTTTTTGAGTATTTTTATCAGCTTGGTTATTGAGCTTATGTATGTGTCAGTCCAATTTCCTGAGAGGGGGGTGGTGGTACTGTTGAGATATATTGTGCTGACTGCTGTTGCGTTTGTTGTTGTGTTATAGTAGATGTACATGGATTCCTGTGATAGGGAAATAGTTGGACCGCTGTGTGTGTATATGTTGGGGAATGTTGTTTCTAGGGTTTCTGTTCTGTTTGTGTAAGACATTAGAGCGCTAATCGATGCGTTAACAGTAGTGGATATCCATTCTCCACTGGTTGTGTTGAAAGCCGTGAAAACCAGTGTAGCTATTCCGGTGCTATTGTCGTATCTCGCTTGGGTGCTGCTGAGGGTTTGATACCAGTAACTTTGACTACTATTGGTCATTAGGCTGTCGTAAATATAGAATCTTGTGTCGTTAATCAAGTTGTTGGTGTAGTTATAGTAATATATGGTGTAAGTGAGGTCGTAACTGATGTCTTTGTCACAGCTTAGGTAAAAGGTTACATTATAATCATCAACGGCTCGTATTAGTGTCCAGATAGTGCCGTTCCATACCCCATTGTCTCCAACAAGCTCGTAGTTAACTCCGTTGTAAACTGCAAGGTTGATGTCCTTAATGTCCGGCGAGGAGTTATACTGGATTATCATACAGTGCCAGTATCTGTGACCGTATGGGTCTCGGACATCTTCCCAATTCCAATTATCGTGATTATCCGGGGGGGTCCATATTTCGTAGCCTTCTGGTGGGGGAATCTCAAAAGTACTGGTGTGGCTTGCCCAATCATAAAATTGACTGCCGCTCGGGTCTCCGGTCCAATTCTTTGTGTGAATTACTAGAAAGTAGTTTCCTTGGGAAAAATTGCCAGTAAAGTTGAGAGTAAGCCAAGAATAGACTGTAGTAACGTTTTCGTATAGTACTTCTAAAGTAACGTCAGTAATATTGTCGCTGGGGTAGTACGCTCCGATGTCCGTGTCTAGTGTGGCGTTCCAAATCTCAGCGATGAGGTTCTCTGTCAAACCGGTGTTGCGTATCAGTATTCGGATTGAGAGATTCTCTACGTCGTTCGGCAAGATGAACCTTTGGGCTTCGCTCATGTTTCCAACGGTGCGTGCAAACCCTTCGGAATTGTATTCGTCTTCGATGGTGTGGGACCATGGAATTGCCTTTATATTCGTGAATGTGATAACTGCAAGATACATCCGGTCCCCGTCTGTGATATTACTAATAATGAAAGTACCTGAACCTCCTGTAATGTTTCCTTCGAGGCTGTCTGAAACATAATATTCGATAGGTTCTGTGCTACTGTTAAAGATGTCCACTGCGAGCTGATTTAAAGTCCAATTTGCTGGGAGCTGCAACTGCAAAGTGTACTGAGGCTTTGTGAAATTCATTATCATCCAGCAATTGTACGGAACTTTGCTTTGAGCCCAAAGACTGGTATCATTAATATTTTCTATATCAGTAAAATTCAGTTGGAGTGCAGCACCTCCACTAGCAGGAGTACATCCCCAAGAATAGTTGTCTGATGTAGTCTCATTTAGTCTTAAAAGTATAAAGTAAGTTTGGCTTGGGTTCAGTTTAATCGTAGTTTCATTAAGTAGAGTGACCCATCCTCCACTTGGGTTAAAATAGCTACTTGGGTACGTTTGATTTGTTCGAATAGCGCCTGATGCGTTACTTGGTACCCACGTTGAATTTACTTGGGTTCCATTTCTCAGTTCCACTCTAAGTACTGGAGAACCACCACTATAAGCTATCCATAGTTGAACACCGTTAAAGTATGTTGTAACATTTGAGGTGGTAAACGGCATAGCCACAGAACTATTCCAGGTATTCCAAGATATGCTAAGATTACTTTCTGGGGGTCCAGTGAGATTTCCTTCTATGGTAACGTTGACGGTTTCGTTTTGGATTTGAACCAAGGTTATGTTGTAGTATCTTCCATTTATCTGGATTGTTGGGTCAGTTATGGCGTCTTTCAGTTGAGGGTAATCAGTTTTTTGGCCTGTGGCTAGCGGGGATGTTATTGGCGTGGTAGTGGTTAATATGAATAGCATGGTGCAGAGGAATAATATGCAGAGCACAAGTGCCATTGCGGCCTTTTTTTTGCTTTTCATTTCAACCACTGTTTTTGGTTACGTTACACTATAATCATAAAATAATATTTATGATGTTTTTATTTGGACGCTTTTAGTTTTAAAGTCTTTGGATATTTAAGGAGCATATACCGTTTTGTTTTTGTTGTTTTTAGGTTTATTTATTAGAGTTATTTACCTGTTATGGTTAGTGCTTTTATCATTTTTTGTTAGTTGAACTTATAGTTCTGTATGGGTGGTTTCTTAATAATTAATTTGCCGTGGAAAAGCATTTCATACCTTATTTTGTCTAAGGCGTGGAGGTTATATTGGTTTTATTTTTTCTCTTTTTTTGGTTTTTTTGATGAACGAATTTTGATATTTGTTTATGGTTCATGTTTGGTGACGGTAATATTTAGTTATGCTTATTTATATTTATGTGTTTTAAATCGACAAATTATTTTTTTAAATATTTACAGAGGATTAGCAAGAAAGCCCCTTTTTCCTTCAGGCGAGGATGAATTGCGGGGAGTTTAAATATAGGAAAAGGATGAAAAAATAATATAGGGCTTGCTCACCAACAAAAAAATGGTGCGGAAGCCGTTAACAGGGTGGTGGCACACCCCACACTTCTAACCATAGAAGTGTAGTACCCCTAACCCTTCAGGGTTGGGAGTATGTCAGTTCGGCATTTAGCGTGGAACTATAAATTGTGAAACGATACTCTTATATAAGCGAATTTAAAAATCTTAAAAAAAGTCCGATTTAGGACGGAGGACTTGAAAAAGGAGCAAAAAGGTAACCTTCGCGAGAAACGCAACAAGCCTAGTAAGTGAAATCGGCTTAGCTCCCATCTTTATATCCATATTGCTATGCAATGTTAGATTTATTCTATTGCTGTTTATTTCTCCTACCTTTTTGCTTTTACATTGGGGGAAATTGGATTTTTAGCTACTTTTAGTAAAGTCGAAAATGGAATCAGCTTAATTTAACATTGTCGAGTTAAGAAAAAACAGAAAAATTAGGGTGAAAAATATATTGATTTGGAGCCTGGTTAAGTGGGTTTTTAGTGCATAAGTCCTGGGAAATAGTATCTTTCTCCGTGGGCGTAGCTTTCGTCCTTTCGGGTTATGCCTTCCTGTTCCAAGGCTTGAAGTGCGTTTTGTGCTCTGACTTTTGTCCAACCCGCTTTTAGCATTATTTCTTCGAGGGTTACGAATCCGTTTCTGCTTGCTATGCTTAGTACTTCGTTTTGGTCGTCGGTGAATTCTATTGGGAAGAAGCTTATTATTTTCACGCCGGATTTCAGTTCACGTGTTCCGGGTATGAGTTTGTTTTTCTTAAGTATCTTTATTGCGTTTTCTATATCTTTGGTTTCCAGTTTTTGGGCGAGGTTTCCGGTGTTTGCTAGGAGGTATGCTTCGCTGTAGGTCATTATTCCGCCGTTTTCCTTGCGTTTGAGCATTGCTCTCTGGTAGAGTAACATTCCTAGTTTTTCGTGGTCGATTTTTGTTCCTATTCCCATGGTTCCTTTTTTGAGTACTTCTTCTTCGGACATTATGTGGGTGATTACCGCTTCTTCTGGTATTCCGTACTGTTTTCTTATTCTTTCGACCTCGTCTTGGAGCTTGGGACTGGTGGCGATAATGACTCCATACTTTCTGGCTAGCTCTTCTAGTTTCTCTTTTGTTTCGGCTGCGGTTTCTAAGTCGTTTTTGATTTCCTCTATTTTAAACTCTGTGGCCTTTTTTTGAATGTATCTTTTTTTCTCCATTTTATCGCGTAATTCACGTATTCCCATTTTTCGCAGACTCCATCTATCATCTATAGCTGTCTTAGTCTCTGGCGGAAATCTTTAAACCACCTTACAGCATCATACTCTATTTTTTTGGCGTCTTCCGAATCTATTACTAGGTCTGGAGGTTCATCTTTGAGTTTGTCACGCCAAGCGGTTATTTCTTTGTAGACCCAGTAGTTTTTGTCGTGCAGTCCTGTGTAATTTTCAAGGAGAAGTATTATGTCATCCATTATTGGAACTATGTTATCAACCCTGGCATAATCCCCTAACTGTACGCAGTCGATTAGGGTGATGAAATTTGATACTAGGTCAGCGGTTTCCGTGGCAAGCTTTGCTGGAGAGAGTTTGAGGATTTCTAAAGGTATTTCTTCCTCGGGTCTCATAACGGTTTCGTCTACTTTGACAATTCTCAGCTTCAACGCTGCATCGGGATAATTCTCTATGATTTTTTCTTTCTCTATAAATTGGGTGAGGTCAAACCCTTTTTTCTCAAGGTTTTTGCGTACATCTATGATTTTTTGGATGTATGCTTTCATTTGGAGACTGTAGGTGGCGGCGTCAATTAAACCGTTATTGTAATTTTTGCCCAACATATCCAAAGTTGCTATACTAGAATATAGTTCTGCTTCTAATTCCCATTGTGTCTCCATGTCACTTTCTGATTGCTTTCCTCTGGGTTTTTCTGCCATCTTCATTTTTTTATCCTCCTGTCCTGTGGATTACGTCGCTCGAAGTCTATCCAGCTTCTTGTTTACTATGTATAATTGTTTCTTATACCTCTTGTACAGCTTAGTATAATCAGTTGGGCCTACTTCTCCACCTTCAAACTTCTCCTCCAGTGTTCTGATCAAATCCTCAATAGCTATCTTTTCACTCTCAACATCCAAAACTTCACGATATACGAGATCCTCCGGGAGCAAGGATTCTGGATGCTCCTCTGCCTCTTCTGGTACATTGTGAGCGGATAACCTGCCACGGAGCATTGCTATTTCCTCGTCGCGTTCCTGAATCATGCTTCTAAGTTTCTGAGTTTCCGTTTCCAGATTGGACGGTTGCGGGGATATCTCTAGACTAACCTCTTCTTCTTGTTCTTGTGTCTTCTCCTCTTTATCTACTATTGTTACCGTTACCTTAGGTACCTCTTTCTCTAATTTAACCCGCCTTGTGGCTGGGCTTGGAGGTATCCTCGCAAAAGCACCCTTTAGAGTATTTACTACATGATACAAGTGATACTCTGGTCTCCACTGTTCCAAAATGTTTAATTTAACCTTTCCCGTTTCAATGTCTACGTTAGGATGCTCGGTGGAAGAAATCATCCGAACTTGAGGAGGGTCAATAGGAAATGTGGGTGGGACTTTGATTTCCACCTCGAATTTAAGTCCTCTAAATTCACCTCTACCTGCGATTTCACCTTTCCAACGAGTGAGATCGCCTTTAACCGGCTCGAAGCCTCGAGTTCTTTGATACATTAACTGAGTTTCCCGTGCTAGGGTTAATTCAAAACTGCTGCTGGACAACGCTTATAACAGCCCCTTTCACTTTTTCTCTACCAAATATCCCCTAACCTAACATATTAAAACTTTTGATATAGGCAGGCTTTGGGGCAAAATTATTGCTTTTTCTTAAAAATCCTTCGCTAGAATGGGCTAAAAACCCTCCCTTCTTTTCGGTTTAAACAAATTCCTAAAAATACTCAATTATTTTTTAGACTAACAAATTCTGGCAAAACAGAAAAGATTAAAGTGTAATCGAAAACAAGTATTTTTCAAAAGTCTTGAAAAATTAATCTTTCGATGTATTATTGAGCATTTACTAATCCCTTCAATCCAAGGTGAAATGTGGGTGAATGGTATTGAGTAATCTTATATTTCAAGCGTTAATAAACAGTCTAACTCAAACAATTTTCCAGAAATACGTCTCAGAATTGGCTTTTAAAATAAGAGACAGAAACATTGCTCAAGGCAGTATCGAATATAAAGGACGGAAAGTAGATATCACTATTATTAGAGAGGGAGAAAAACTAAGCATCATAATCCCTGATGACCGTATTCCTAAAGACGAGTGCGAACAAATTGCCAAGAAAATCCTAATTACCCTATACGCTCTCCTAGGTAAAAAGACAAAACCAGAAGAAATTATGATAACACGTTTTGGCTATGCGAGTGGGATTTGCAATTACTGTTTAGTTGTAACTCCTCTCACTTACAAATGTCACCGTTGCGGCGGATTCTACTGTGCCGAGCATAGGCTCCCGGAAAAACATAACTGTCCAAAAGGAAAGGAGGAAGAAATAACTAGTAAAAATATAACTAAACTAAAGAAATCTAATAAAGAAAAGGGAAGAAAAATTATTCTCTCCGAGGCTCCTTGCGGATGAATCTCCGAATCTTAAAACAATTCTAACCAAATTAACTATACGTGGAAAATATCTACAATTATTAATATGAATGCTATAATTTATGTTCAGAACCTAATAATTTGTTTTTAAAAATGTAGAGGATAAGACTAATATCATTGAAAACAACTGTTTCATTAATGACTGAATTATTTTGGTGGGTATACAATGGAGAAGGCTCCTAAAGCTGAGGGGTTCGTTGTAATTGGTGGCAGAGTTTACCCCGCAAACCAAGTTATCCCCGCTCTGATAGCCGAAGGCTTTGCAGATATAAAATTAGAGCATGGGGGTGTCTTAATAATTGGTGGAGTACGTATACCCCCGGTCTTCAAAAGTCCACAGGAACAAGCAATGGTAATTACCTGCTATGGCAGCCTAGCTTACTGTTGCGGGTTAGAGAAGGCTTGTGAAAATAGGGATAGAGCACTGGAACTATTAGGCCTATCAAAAGAAGATTATCAACGATTAAAAAATCATTTGCACAACAAATTTATAGAATACTCAAAAGGACTCACTGTTCCAAGTGAAATTGACTCAAGACATTATACACATGAGGAACCTTCCCGTTCATACTTATATCGCAGCAAACCAGTCGCTGCATCCGATATATTCGAGAATGTTGAGAACACGAAGCCTCATCCCCTAATGAACTCTGATAAAACAAAACAAGATGGAAATGTCGTAGAACCAATATCCGATATTTTCAATCATTCGGAAGAACCAAAAGCAGGCGAGTTGGTTCCCTCACAAAGCTACAGAGGCCGCACATTATTCTCTGATCAAAATGATGAATTCTCTTTCTGCATTTATTGCGGGTCAACACTGCCACCAACGGCAAGATACTGCAAAAAGTGTGGAAAACCTGCACTCTAAACTAATATCCCGCTTCCATCCTCTCTCTGCATCATGCATACGGGTATGCTTCGGATTCCCAGAGGGAGGGTTTCCATGCTCCGAATCTACGGCTACACTGGAGAATTTCTTTCAATACTCGGGCTGGGTTCACACAATTTTCCGTCACGGACGGCGGTTCAGCCCGGTCAAGCAAGATGTACCCGCTAGACCTGCATTCCCAAGCTGGGTTTTATGCCCATACCTTTGGGCAACCTTCCTCTCTCCGAAGAGAGCATCCTACTCAATCTATACCAGTAAAAGAAGTATTTACTTTTTGAGAAGTTATCTTCACGCCTCCAAATGAAGTCTTCTTGCGGGAGAGAAAATAAAATATTATAAAGATGGTTAATTCCATTAAAATCGGTTTAATTAGATGGATAAAGCGAAATATTATAAACAGAAAAATAATATTATTAAAGTGAAAATGTGTCAGGTGTCGTAAATTTAACGATAAATCTGTTAAGATTCTAGAAGGTGAAGCAGATTGGTAGAAGAACCAAGAGTAATGAAAATTCTGGTAACAGGACCCTACTCCTCTGGAAAAAGTACCGTGGTGAGCAAACTCTGCAAGAACGCCGTAAGCATCGACGCGTTACATACAACTGTGGGTTTTGATTTTGGTTCTAGATACGAGGAAGTTACTTTTTTGGATTTGAAAATTTTTGGGACGCCGGGGCAGGTGAGATTCAAATTTTTGCAGGAGATTTTGGCTCAGGGCAGTGCGGGTATTTTACTGGTTGTGGATAGTACAACTCCTGAAACTATAGAACTGGCAAAGGATGTCCTCATAAGGATGCAGAATGAACTTACACGAAGGGTACCGGTAGTAATTCTTGCAAACAAACAGGACTTAGTTGGAGCTCTAAGTCCAGAAGAAGTTAGAGAAAAGTTGGGAGTCTCTGAAGATGTTCCCGTGATAGGGACAGTGGCTACGGAGGCCGTTGGGCTAAAAGAGGCTATTACAAAATTAATTAAACTAATGTTAAAAGCAGAAAAATAATGAGCTTTCAATCCAAGTATTATCTGAGCTGGTAAATTTGACAAAGAACAGAAAAGGAGGCTAAGGCAGACATTGGATAGGATAGTTCTAGTCTCTATCACACTTCTCAGCGAACTGCTAAGCGCAGTAGAAACGGTAAGCATGCCTGATGCCAGCTCTAAATTCAAATCATGTGTTGAGAAAGTAATCCGTAAACATCCTCAAATTTTGGGAGGATTTGATTTCAAATGGTTAGAGCTTAATGCTTTTACTATACTAGATAATCTATTTAAGATAGAGGAAGGGGCAAGACGTAAAAAATGCATAGCGACACTTTTTGATTTGCTCCAAACTGCTTTTTCTTGTGATGAAGAATTAGGAGTAGAATTTGAGCATCTAGACAAATCGGCGCTCATTTACAATGTCCATCATCCCTTATTTGAACAATACGAGCTAGCTAAAGGAACCATTCATGAAAAACTGGTTTGGTTTAAAAAGGAGAAAATCAAAAGAGAAGAAAATAAAAATAAAATAACCATCTCACTGAGATGCGGGAGCCGGTTGGAGTCAACAAAAATTCCAGAACAAATTTTGAACGGTGTACTTGAACCCCCAAAAACTATTCATAAAAAATTATCAATAAATTCTGTTAGCAGTATTTTGAATGAACCAATAGGAACTGACCCCTTACCAATACAAGTTTCTGGCGCCAAAAATGTGGCTATAATATTAGACTATAATTTTCTTTCCCTCACAGGTGATATTTTAAAACTGATTCTTAGCGAATTAAAAAAGGTGGGAATACCCAAAATCGAGATAGTCCTAGCTAGTGGCTTGAATGAACCAAATTCAAGTAAAGTCATGAAGAAGCTGTTGGATAGTAGTGTTTTGGACAAATATGGTATCAGTTTCCACAATGCTTTGGATGAAGATAGTCTGACAGAGGTTGGGAGAACACTATCTGGGGCAAAGCTGAAGATAAACACAAAGGTGGTAGAAGCCGATTATCGCATAGCTATCGGAGCCATACGCCCAGATCCTTATTCAGGGTTTACCGGAGGTTATCAATCCATTCTCCCAGGAGTGGCAGGAGCCGAGGCAATTGTGTGTAACCAAATTAGAGGGATACTTTTAGGTAGCAGAATAGGATCCACTGCTGATAATCCGGTGTTTAAAGATATACAAAGTGCAGCTTCACTTTGCAGCATCGACTTCCTCCTAAACGCCGTTGTCGATGACAAAGGTATAATGGTAGACTTCGTTGCCGGCAATCCCGAAGAAGCTTACGCCAAGGGAATAGAGATATCCAGAAAGCTTTTCACAACGGAAGTAGACGAAAGAGCAGAAGTGGTAATACTAGCACCTGGGAAACCATACGACCAAGACCTTTACACAAGCCTACAATCACTAGGAACCACAAAACAACTTCTCAAGCCCAACGGACTGACAGTACTGATTGCAGATTTGAATCATGAGGAACTCACTAAACTCGAAAAGGTTATGGCAATCAAATACAATGAATTTCTGAATATGATTGACAAGGATCCTAAGGCTCTTCTAATAAGAAATATAATGGAGGTTGAAGGTAGGAACCTCATACTGGTTTCTGGAAAATCTTTAAAAGATATTGGCAGACTTCCTATCATTAATGTAGATAACTTAGGGGAAGCAATAGACCAGGCAAAGCGGATAATCAAGCCATCTTCAATTCTAGTTGTTCGTGAAGCCTGGAACGTAATTCCTGAATTTAAAAATGGTGAACACCCCTTTTCGAGCGACTTTTAAATAACATTCATTTTAAAAAAATTTTCAACCCTCTTATCATAATTCCACTTAGAGGAAATAGTAAACTGCATAACAGAGGAAAGTGCAGATTTAAGGACAGGAAGTTTTACTGAATTCGAAAGGAATTAACGCTCTATTTTTGAGACTCTTGAATATGTCTATGTTATTGACGTTTGTTATTGTTCACATTTGATCGTCCTTCCCTTCAGTATTGTCTCGTAAAGGGCTTGATCGATAGCGGTTTCAGAAATGTCTGAACAATAATCAATAATTCTCTCAAGATGTATAATAATTACTTTATTTTCTGGAAATTCCGTCTCCAAGTTTCTTAATTCCTTTTTGAGGCTATTTCTCTGTTCCAAAATCTCAAATGCCTTACTCAAGTTTCTACTGAAAAACACGTTAACAAGCGAACTGTACAAATTGTTCGCCTTTTCCGCAAACTTGGACAACTCCTCGTTAGCTATTCCATTGGCTAAAATCTGCTCGGCGATAGCTACTGCGTGATCCGCTATTCTTTCTATGTACCGCGTTATGTGACTATAATGTAGACCTTCTATAGGCAGTATGTTTAATTCTTGAGCTAGAGACGGATTCTCAAGTATTAAGTGGACCATTCTCTGTACAAGCCAGTGATAACGATCAACATCATCATCCCGATTAATTATAGTCTGGGCCTCCTTAGGATCCCCGTTTCCAAGAATCCGGACTACGCCTCTTAGAATATAACCAGTAATGTTAAGCAGTCTCTGAATTATAGGTCTTATAGATGTTCCCTCACTGATATCTTTAATTAAAAGAGATTTATCAGTCTCATCAACGACTTCTATTCCAATCATGTCCCTAACAACGTTTTCTATATATTCTCTAAATTCAAGAGATATTTCCTTTGTAGATACTAGGTTCATTTGGTCTAGCCCTACTATATATCCTGCTACTACCATTACATGGGCCATATGAGATTCACAATTTTCTATGTTCAGAGTGCCATTCAACTTTCGCTTATATGCTTCTTTACTTGAAAATATTATTAGGCTTCCATCTTTCAACTCTTGAACATTAACCTGGCTTCCACCTTTTATCTTAGCTTTTACACACCAATCCTTAGGTAAGTAAACGTAGAAAGACCCCTTTACCTCTTGGATTTTTCTAGATTCCATGCTCCAAACACCCACATAAGGATACGCATGTATCCTTAAGAATCTTTAGGAAAATCTTAGTATAGCATAAGAATAGAAGTCGTCTCGGAATAAGTGTACAAGATTGAGAAGTATGAAAGCAATACGAAGCCTGACACCCAAAAAAACCGCATTGATTATACTAATCCTACTAGGAATAGCAGCAATCTCAGCATTTGTAATCTACCCATATATATTCGTAAAACCTCAACAGGATTTACAGAAGACTCTGGGGTTCTACACCGGACAGCCCTCTGATACAATAAACATTGCGGGGTCAACAACAGTAATGCCGATATCACTTGCTATCGCCCCCCTTTTTCACGAATTTACTGGAGTAAATGTTCAGGTATCCGCTGGAGGCTCTGGTCAAGGATACAGTAATGTTATTGATAGAATTTCGCCTATAGGCGCTGCTTCTAGGTCTCCCTCGAGTGATGAACTTAGCAGGGCTGCTGCAAACGGGGTGACGCTTACATTACACCCCATAGCACTTGACGCCATCTGCATAATTTGGAATATTCCTGGATTGTTTCAGGGGGACTTAAAGCTGACAAAGGAGCAAGTAGCATATGTGTACAGCGGAGTTTATACCAATTGGATCCAAGTGAATTCAAGCTTACCTCCTTTTCCCATATATGTTATTGGGAGGGAGCCTGGTTCTGGGACGCGTCAAAATTTCGAAAGCAATTTCGGGGTTGGCTACACTAAGGTTAGTCAAGAAGTGACCAATAATCAGGATATGGTTTCCTCTGTTTTAAGCACACCATACTCGATAGGTTATTGCAGCCTAGCTTACGCTGCGAATGTTTACACCGCTGAGATTGCCGGAGCTGGCGGTACGTTCTACGCTCCAACAAAAGAAAACGTTAAAGATAAACTCTACCCTGCCACGAGGGAGCTATGTTATGTAACTAATGGAATCCCTATCGCGGGGTCCCTTATTGCTATGTTCCTTTACTTTGTGAATAGCACAATTGGTCAACAGGCTGTTGAATTAGTGGGCTACGTGTCAATTATATAAAATATACAGTAAAAGATAAATGTTCAGAATATGCTTCAAGGTGGTGAGGATGGATCTGATAGGGCGCTTACGGAAAGTGTTCAGGAATCTTCCTGTCGACGTTCTTACTCGTCCAGCCCCTAGTGTTGATGTATTGCAATTGAGAGGAAAAGAGTACCTTAGGAGGTTTTTCTCTCCTGAGGGGTTTACTGGCGTTTGCGCTCTTTCAAGCTTCATAATAACCATACTTATTCTCTTTTTCCTCATTCAACAGAGTCTTCCCATACTTCAAGAGATGGGCTACGGGCAGTATGCTCTTCCCCTCCTCAGCGGGCTGGGTTACGGTGATTACGCTTGGATTCTGAATAACGGAAACATTGTTACGGGTCTCATAAACTTTGTTACTGGTTCAACATGGTATCCGAAATACTTAAGTTTCGGAATTCTGCCGCTCATAGCTGGAACTCTTGTGGTTGTCGGGGGTGCGATGCTTATAGCTGTTCCAATTGGCATATTTTCAGCCATCCATCTATCAGAGTACTGTCCTCTGAAAATTAAGAATATTATAAAGCCGATTATTGAACTTCTGGCGGGTATTCCCTCCGTAGTTTACGGGTTTGTTGGGCTCATTTTTCTAGTTCCATGGCTCGCTGGTGTTTTTAGTCTGAGGTCTGGTCAGACTGCTCTAGCTGGATCAATCATTCTCTCGATTATGATTCTTCCCACAATCGTCACTATTAGCGAGGATGCGATAAGCGCGGTTCCTAAGGAATACAAGGAGGCCTCACTTGCCCTTGGGGCAACTCACTTCCAGACAGTGTGGAAGGTTCTCCTACCCGCTGCTATTTCTGGCATTACGGCAAGCATTATTCTGGCTGTTGGTAGGGCGCTTGGAGAAACAATGGCGGTGCTTATGGTTTGCGGGGGAGTAGCGAACATGCCTCCCCTTTCCCTTCAAATGTTCTTCACATCCGTCAAGCCTATGACTGCTGCGATAGCGGCAGAGATGGGGGAAACCGCGGTGGGCAGCGTGCACTACAGTGCGCTTTTCGGTGTTGGGTTGGTGCTTTTCGGAATCACATATCTCGTTAATTTTATTGCTGATCTTATTAACTCTAGGTTTAAAAAGAAGTTTGGGAGGGCTAGATGATGGAAAGCAAAACGGAGTTGCCTACCGTTAGGAAGCGAGTTGGCCTTGGGGAGATAATCTTCAGTATTCCCACTCTCCTCATTTTAGCTGCATTCTTTTTAATTCTGGGTGTTATTGTTTATTATGGCGCGCCGGTAATTAGCTGGAATTTTCTAACTGGTACCCCAGGATTCACAATGCTTTATGGTGAGCCATTTGGCCCCAATTTTCTCTATAGTGAGCCATTTAATTTACAAATTTTGCCCTATGGTGGAATACTACCCATGATATTCGGAACTCTTGCGCTTGTATCCGGGGCTATTGGCATAGCTGTGCCACTCGGAGTCCTTTCAGCGGTGTACCTTAACGAGTACTTGAAGGAAGGTCTGTTCAAATCCTTCATAAATCAGGTTATAGGTAATCTAGCTGGAGTTCCCTCAATAGTGTTCGGTATCTTCGCATTTACCTTCTTCTCTAAACAATTGGACTTCGGTGTTTCACTCCTCTCAGGCTGGTTCGTCCTAGGATTCATGGCTCTTCCAATAATAATTAAGTCAACAGAAGAAGCCTTAAAGGCCATACCAAGAGGCTTCCGTGAGGCAAGCCTAGCCCTTGGAGCTACTAAATGGGAGACCATAACCTCAGTTGTTCTACCTGTAGCAACGCCTGGAATCTCAACGGGTATAATACTGGGAATTGGGCGTATTGCTGGTGAAACGGCAGCCATACTTTTCGCGGCGTCAATCTTCTACCAGAGTAGCCTCTACCCCACAAATGTCTTTCAGCCAGTCATGGCCCTAACATATCACCTGTACTACGAGGCAACCTCAAGTCCTTTTGCAGGAATAAACAGACCCTACGAGTTTGGAACCGCCCTCGTACTCCTCGGAATAGTTCTCCTCTTCAGCATTATTGCAATCTATATCAGAACTAAAAGTCAGAAAAAAAGAAAAGGCTGGTGAATCTTAATGGTAACCGTGTTAAACAAATTCATGATGTCTAACAATCGGGAAAACAAAATCGGCAAAGAAAAAGAAAAAAAACGTACCAGTAGAGATGTGAAAATAGAGACTAAAAATCTAAATCTATGGTTTAGTAAAAATCATGTCTTAAAAAACATAAATCTCAAAATTTCAGATAAAAAAGTCACCGCAATTATAGGACCGTCGGGCTGCGGAAAAACTACTTTGATAAGATCTTTCAACAGAATGGTTGATCTGGACGGAGCTAGGGTTGAAGGGGAAGTACTTCTCGACGGTGAAAACATTTACAATTATGGAACTAATGTGGTAGCACTCAGGGAAAAAATAGGAATGGTTTTCCAAAAGCCTAATCCCTTCCCTATGTCAATATATGACAATGTTGCTTACGGTCCCAGAATCCATAGAGTAAGTGATGATACGAACTTGGATAAAGTTGTGGAAGAAAGTCTGAGGCACGCTGCATTATGGGGTGAGGTCGAGGACAGATTAAATGCAAACGCATACGAACTTTCTGGAGGCCAACAGCAAAGACTCTGCATTGCACGAGCATTAGCTATAAATCCTGATGTCCTGTTAATGGATGAACCATGCTCCGCTCTCGACCCTATCGCCACCGCGAAAATAGAAGACCTTATATGGGAACTCAAAGAAAAAATCGCAGTTATTATAGTAACTCACAATATGCAGCAAGCTGCAAGAGTCTCCCAGTTCACCGCCTTTATGTACCTAGGTGAACTTATAGAGTATGATAAGACCAAAAAAATTTTTGAAACCCCAAAGGAAGAACGCACAAAAGACTACGTTACGGGAAAGTTCGGATAAAGGAAGGAAGGAGAAAATTGAAAGAAGCGTTAAAAGTTGAGAAGAAGAAAATAAGAATACGCTACCAGGACCAGTTAAACCATTTAGAAAACCTCGTTGCTAAGATGGGTGAGCTGTCAATTGAGACAGTTCGAGATTCTGTTGAATCCCTGAAAAAACAAGATGCCAAACTAGCTGAAAAAGTCCTGGAGAAAGACAAAAAGATTGATGAAATGGAATTTGAAATAGAAAAGTTTTGCATGGAACTGTTAGCGCTCCAGCAGCCTATGGCTGAGGATCTAAGGTTCATTGTGACTTGTTTGAAGATCATAACAGACATAGATCGAATAAGCGACTACTCAGGCGACATCGCAGAAATCACCATAAAAACCGCCAGCAAACCCCTCTTCAAACCCCTCATAGACATCCCCCGCATGTCTGAAATCATACAGGGAATGATTAGAAAAGCCTTAGACGCGTTTACCACAAGAAAGGTCAATAACTTACAGAAACTCTCAGAAGACGACGACCTAATAGACGGCCTATACGATCAAATATTCAGAGAACTAATCACCCTGGTAATAGAGAAACCAAGCGGAATATCCGACGCCGCATATCTCCTCTTCGTAGCAAGATACCTCGAGAGAATAGCCGACCATTCATGCAACCTCGCAGCAAGAATCTACTATATGGTCACAGGCAAAAGAGTAAAAATAGAATAAAAACAATGATTAAAAATCAAGAACAACCTAAAACACATTCTAAACCCTTCTAGTTAGAATTACATATCATCATTCTATTTATGGAATGTTTTCTGACACTTTCCCAAGCGTAACAGTTCTAAACGCTTTTAAAAGCGTTAAAAGTAAATATCATCCCAAGACAGGATTCTGAAAACCTTGACGAGAAACTCAAAACAAATTTAAGCATCGGTGGATTTACTTCCCACTGATTAACAAACTTTAAGCGTCCGAAAAGGTGAACGTTAAACATGACCATAACCGACCTACTAAACGAGAAACAGGTAAAATTCATGCTCTTCGGCGGAAAAGGCGGAGTCGGCAAGACCAGCTGCGCAGCAGCGGCATCCATATGGGCAGCGGAACACGGCAGAAAGACCCTGATCATCAGCACAGACCCTGCACACAGCCTAGGCGACAGCTTCGACCAACAGATAGGACCGGAAATAAAGAAGATTAAGGGGGTCAAGAATCTTTACGGACTAGAACTAGACCCCCATAAAGAATTCGCAGAATACCAGAAAACCCTGGAGCAGGAAAACTCAGAAGAATCCCAAGCCCAAACCCTACTCGGAGGACTAGGCGGCCTAACCGGAATGACACCCCCGGGGGCAGATGAAGCCCTAGCATTCGCCAAAGTACTCGAATACATTGAGAATCCAGAGTACGACCTCGTAATCTTCGATACAGCTCCGACAGGTCATACTTTGCGGCTTCTGTCTTTGCCGGATGTGCTTAGCAGCTGGGTTGTTAACTTGCTTAAGATAAGAGCGTATCTCGGAAAATTCGCTGGGCTGTTTAAACGATTAGTAGGCAAAGGCGGTAAGGAGGATCGCAGTATGGAGACTTTAGAGAAACTTAAGAATACGATTGATGTTGCTCGGGGCGAGCTTTCGGATCCGGAAAGCACGGCTTTTGTGATTGTTATGATACCCGAAGCGATGGCTGTTTTTGAGACTGAGCGGTTGCTGTCTGCTCTTAATGAGTATGAGATTCCTTGCGATCATATAATTGTTAACATGGTTTATCCTGAGGTTCTTGATTGTGCGTTTTGTCGGGCGCGGCGGGCTATGCAGTTGGAGAATCTTAGGGAGATACGTGAAATCTATGATGATTTTAACATTACTGAGGTTCCGCTTTACGAAGGAGAAGTGAGGGGTGTAGAGCGGCTAAAAGAGCTATCCGAAATATTGTTTGGTGGAGCTGGGTAGGGTTTGTAAATTTGTTTTTTTTTTTGCTAATTTATTTATGTGAATATGGTTGGGAATGGATTGACTGGTTTGGATAAAATTAAGTAACTTACTATTATCAATATTGCCAGTCCGATTATTGCTGCTAGAACCACGCCCTCCCGGGGGTATCGGGCTCGAATCATTCCTCCGACTAGACTTGAAAGAGCTAAAGAACCCAGAATTATTAAAACGATTGGTGAAGCGAGGGAAACTTCTCCTGCATAATTGATTGTGAAGGGATATAGACCGGTCCAGTAGCCTTGGAAAATGTATCCTATTATTAGTATGAAAACCAGGAATAGCAGAGTTGCGGCTGCGTCTACTTTTTCTTCTATTGGTGGTTCTTCTTTTTCCATAGCAACTCTTCCTGTGCTATTATTTTTTAGTGAAATATTTTAATAAGGTTATTTTTATAATGTTATTAATGTACTCTTAATGTATGACTTTCCTTAGAATGAATGGTGGAGAGCGTTTATGAGTGACATGACTGCGTTCCAAGGACGTATGAATCAGATGCCGGCTACCTTATTAAGCCTTCTAGACCTTCAACCTCCTAGTAGAATACCGCCAAAAATTGAGGGAATTCCTAAGAATCTTCAATCTAAACATATTATTTTCGCTATTTTTGACAACTTTGGGCTGCTGGAGTGCACTTATTACCAGCCAAAATTCCTCATAGGAAAATCAGAAGCGATATTAATGCTGGACACGGCGAATCCCTATACGGGGCACGTTCTACGAGAAATTGTTCGTGGTAACCCTGATGCTGATTTTAATCTTTTAAACTACATATCAGAACATGGACGTAAAGTAACACTGATCGCTAGACCCGATGATATTAAGGACGTGGACGTGAAAGTGGAAACAAAACCAAGTGACTCGGACAATCGAACATACATTGAGACCGTTAAGATTCTTAACCGAGCCGACTTTATCTGGATTCACTTCCTCGATTTTGAAAATCTTTACAAACAGTATAGCTTCAGACCTCCCAAAGAAATAACTCAAAAGTTAATTTTACGTACAGACAGCTGGTTAAAAGTACTTCACAAACAAGCTACCCCCGGAACACTGATGGCAATCCTCGGGACACACGGAAGAGAGGAGGCGCCTAAAATAGAATACGAGGGAAAATACGCCGATTGGAAAAGAGCCAGCCTACCAATATGTATTCTAATCAAAAAATAGATTTCTTGCTCAAATATTTATTAAACTAACAGAGCATAAATAGCATTCACCCATTTCCCTCCAGAAGCCGTCAGAAACAACTTTTTAAACGCCAAACAAAAACACACTTGCCGATTAATATCAATTGTTGCTGTTTGTTTTTATAATGCTATTAGAAGGAGTTTAGTAACCAAAAAATAACCTATAAATTATTACAAAACACTCGCGCATTATACCTTACTCGGTTGCTTATCCTGCTTTAGGATATTAGAAATGCTTTTAAGTTCTTCACGAATTTGTTCAATCCCTTCAGTGGCAACATTGACTTTTTCCTCTAATTTTCTATTCCACTCATAAACCTCTAATCTAATTCTATCCAAAGCAGTTGAATACGGCTCTTCGCCTCTCTCAAGGTAATCAATAAGATTTCTAATCAGCTTATCCTTCTCCAACAAAACTTCATACTCTAAAGAGACAACTTTATCCTCTTGAACTTGGAACATTTTAACTTCCGCATCGCTCGGGCGCCCCGACATGATGTAATCATGTGGATCAACAACCAATGCTACGCACTGGGAAAACATTTTCTGAAGTCCTACTTGGGTTTCCACATCAATCGAAGAAAGGAAGCAACCGAATCCCGGATGGGAATGATACCAGCCTACGATGTACTCCCCTCTTCCCTGCTTTTCGATTTTCTCAGCAATGAGTGGCGCAACGGTTGGCGCCAACTTCACGTGTCCTGATGTACCAATCTGCGGTCCGGTGTCGGAATCAGAAATTTCAATCACATTACCTGATAATTTTCCAATTAATACCCCTGCCACCTCTATGCCGGAGAACGATGCGCTATGTTTGAGAATCTTAGCGAGGGCTAAAGGATAAATCCTAACATTAACCATATCAAATTCCACACAAAATAATTGCAGAATCAAGCTCCAAACTACATTACACTTAGTTTGCAGATTAAAAGGGACTATTCCTTCCTATATGTAAGTTATCTGTTTATTTATTTCTCCCCCCTTAAGAAGCATTTTTTATTTAGGCCCTACATAAAATTATTGATTGGTACTAATACGTCGCCAAATTAAATGATGCACAAAAAAATGAGGAGAATCTCGTTGTCTAGGAGAGTTTTACACGTATATTCCTGCTGCGATGTTGCTACCCCCGCAAAAATATCTGGTAAAAAGTTTCAGGAAATACACAATGCTGAAATTAAATTCACCATAGGAATGCCTAACGAAATAATTCCCAAACTCACAAGCGAGCATGAAAGTGACATCTTCACCTGCGGAGCAGCATACATAATGGATGAGGTGGAAAAAAATGGTTTAATAATCAGAGAGAACAGAAGAGTCCTAGGCTACAGAAGATCCGTTATTTTAACACAAAAAAACAACCCCAAAAAAATAAAATTCCTCACAGACCTGACAAAAAAAGATATAAAAATCGCTGTGGCGACTACAGGAAGCCTAAAGGGAGTCTGGGACGAAATCACCAGCAAAACTGGGCTAACAGAAAAAATACAAAAAAATATCACCCTCTTTGCTGATGGATGCGGAGAACTATTAGGCTCAATTGTACGAAAAAAAGTAGACGCCGCCTTCGGCTGGAACACCTATACAGTTTTACATACAAAAGCTATTGATGCAGTTGAGCTCCCCAAAGAAATACAGGTTTACAGAAGCACCCTAATAGCAACCACAGCATTTACGGAAAACAAAGAAATGGCAAACAAACTCATCAATTTTCTAACGTCAAAAGAAGGAAAGAAAATATATTCAAAATACGGCTGGATAACCCCATAACCAAAACAATCCCTCAAACAATGTTCAAAAAAGAAATTAAGTTAGCTTTCCTGAAACCCTTGACTTATGAGAAGACTTTAAATTGTTTATTCTCCTTTGATTACATAATAAGCCAGAAATAAACAAAATACCGCGGGAGGTCAAAAATCATGATAGTACGCGTTGTCCCGGCTATCGGAAACTCAAGTCCGTTCGAAATGGAAGTTGGCACAGATGAGAAGGTAAAGTCGCTTAAGGAGAGAGTAGCTAAATCAATTTCGATTCCTTCAAACGCTCTCACCCTCACATGTAGAGGTATCGAATTACAAAACGAAAATGCCACCCTAGGAAGCATCGGAATCCAAGACGGAGATAAAATATTCTATGTAAGTTCTGACATTGAAGGTGGTTTCTAAAAATATTTGATTCACCCTCTTCCTCTGATTAAAAATTTTCTAGCAGCCTTCGACACGTCGCGTAAACTTTAACTTTTACTGAGAAAGTTTTTCTAGGGGGTTCATGAACGTCTGCTCAACTTGATTCGGAGCGTTATTGGGCTAGGCTCGCTTTGGAAGCTCAGCGAATGAGGAAGGAGGAGCCTAATTTTCATTCAGTAGATGGTAAGTTAACTCATTGGCGTGGAATAATATACGGTTCTGCCGGTTCGCCTTATGAGGGTGGAATGTTTAGGGTAGAGATTAAGATTACTCGAGGTTTTCCTTTTGAACCGCCTCAGGTTTTGTGGCAAACTAGAATATGGCACCCCAATATTGCCTTCGGAGATCGGCCGCCGTTCTCAGTTTGCATAGCAATACTGGGGAGAGAGTGGAGACCTCAAACGAACATCGTTGGAATCATCGAATCTCTACGAACCTTATTAACGAATCCCAATCCAGACAGTCCTCTTAATGCAGAAGCAGCTTATCAGCAGCGACGTGAGCCGACGAAATTTCTTGAGAAAGCCAAAGAGTTTGTTTCAAACTACGCTAATAAGGGTTGGTAGAAAATTTGGGTTTCCCATACCTTTAGATAAAAATTCAATTGAGGTTTTGATATGGAGGATCGTTACCATAGACAAAAACTTGTGAACATTATGGGCGTCGCTTGGAATCAGGATAAGCTGATGAATTCTACTGCTTTAATTGCGGGTGTGGGCGCCTTGGGTTGTGAGTCTGCTAAAAATCTAGCTTTGATGGGGCTTAAAAAACTGATTATAATTGATAACGATGTTGTGGAACTCTCCAATCTAAGTAGACAGATGTTATTCCACGATCAGGATATTGGTTCACCCAAAGTTGCTGCCGCTGAACGTAATTTGATGGAAATGAATCCGAGTATAGAAGTGGAGAAATATTACGAAAGCATAGAGAATATTCCCATGGAAAAATACCAGGAAGCAGACATTTTTCTGAGTAGTTTGGATAATTTTGAGGGACGCCGCTACCTAAACTCGATAGCGGTCTCCTTAAAAAAACCATTTGTTGACGCAGGGACGCATGGTTTCTTTGGTCATGTGCGAGTAATTATTCCCCATGAAACGCCTTGTTATGAGTGCTATCCTCCCAAAGAAAAGCAGAGAGTTTGGTGCTCGCTTAGAAGACGTAAACCCAGCGATTTACTCAACGAATTGAAGGAATACAGGATAAAAGGTTTAACCCCTAAGATCGTAGAAGAACTTTTTTCAAGAGGCTACAAAACCGAGCTTGATTTAAAATACGCTAAGCTAAAAGACCTAACCTCAATTCCCGGAGTCTCTGAAAGCCTTGCTAAAAAGATTCAAGAAAAGATAGCTCCAAAACTACCTGCCATCCTAACCACCAATGCCATAATTGCGGGAATCCAATCCCAAGAAGCAATAAAAGTTTTGCTCGGCTTCCCCAGAACCGCGGAGATGTTTAGATACAACGGAATCACCGGGGGCCTCGACTACCTAAACAGAGAGCGGAGAGCTGACTGCTGGCTCTGCGGAGTCGGAGAAGAAGCCCAACAAATAAATGTGGATTCAAACGCCACAGTCTTGGACCTTAAGGTACAGATAGCCCAAAAATACGCAATTCCCGATCCCGAAATAGCGTACAAGGAATACTTTCCTCTAGGAGAGGAACTCAGACTCCAAGACGTAGGAGCGAAATCCGGCGAAAACATATTCGTAATCTCAAAACAGATAGCAACTCCTAAAACGCTCAAGTTAAACCTATTAAAATAAGTGGAGTTCTCGAGATGCTTAATGCTTTCAATTTCTAAATCTAAATTGGTGTATCACAAAACACACACGCTCTTTTATACCCTCGACTTATCCAGCTTTCAAAACAGTTTTTATGATAAAGGCTCAGACATCTGGGATTTCTACACCGAACAGTGTTCTCATAATCCTGTGCAGTAATTTTGTTCAGACATATAACGCAAGCCGGTACGGCAAAATTGTTGAAAAATTCTAAAATAGATAGAGCGACTTCAAATAGATGTCTATCAGGGTTCCAATTCCTGAGAGGTGGAAGATTTTCTAAATAGTTTCCCAGATTCAAATCCACGTCCTCCCCGCCGCTAGAGATTTCTATTCTCGGTTTCATCTTTGGAAACTCTTCGGGAAGCGTTAGTTTAATAACTAAAACTTTTCCATAAAGTCTTGGTTTTGAGTATCTTGAGAAGGCGACCATTAACTTGTATTCTCTGAGACTGGGGGTGTCTCTCAGAATTCTAATAGACACGTATTCCGATCCGCTCAGAAGTACATGCGAATTTTCTTTCATTCTTTGGAGTTCTTCAGCTAGTCTTTTTGAAATGTTCTTATCCTTATCAATATCTCTCCTTTTTTCCAAGACTTATGCCCACTTTCATTAAATGATTCATCTTCATCGGGCTTACATGCAAAAGCCTTTCTTTAAATGATTCCCCAAAACCGAAAATGTTGGTTAAGGAGTCCCTCAGAAATCTCCCGGCTTCATGCCTTTGAGTTCGCGTTCACGCTTTTTGAAGAAAGGCTCAGGTTCGTCTAAATTGAGGGAATCTGGGTCAATCAGCCACCGGAATTCGCCACGGGCTGCAGCTTTATCGAGTTCTCGCCTTTGGTCTGCAAAGCTCTTAGACTCGAAGTAAGCCCATGCTTCCCAGTTGGCGTCGATTGCGAGCGTGGGGCATACCCCCCAGCAGTGATAGCAGTATATGCACGGGTTTTGGATGCGGGGCGGGTCGGCTTCGATATCGATACCTTTAACCGGACAGTTATCTTCACACGCGTGGCAATGAGTGCACTTATCCGTATTGATGCTGAGTCGGGGAGCCACCTTTTTCAGCAATTTCAAGTCTAACTTTTGAAATTCACGCGCCCACTCTTGAGACACCGGTTCCGGTTCCTGAATGAGGTTTATGTCGCCGTCGGCGATGCTCTGGCTGCGTGCTACGATTTCTCTTCCGAAGGCACACGCTTCTTCTAAATCAATGGAGTCGGGGTGACCTGTGGTCAGAGCGGGATATGGGTAAAAAGGCACGTTGATGGGTTCAGCATAGGTGTGGTGATAGCCGATGACTATGATACCCTTTTTCTTTAAATGCTCCGCCATAGAAGGTAAGGTGTTTCCGATATTTGTGTTATGGGTGCAAAAGACGAACCATTGCTGGTCTCTCAGCTTGGGTAGCCCCTCTATAAATTCGTACACGTTGAATGGTGCTTTCAAGTAAAATACTGGACAGCCCAGTCCAACGAGATCATAATCTGCCAACGCGTTTGTATCTACATCGGCTAGGTTTGTGAGGTCGCACTGGCCGGTTTCGGTGACTACGCCGTCGCGGATGCGTTCAGCCACTTTGCGTGTGTTGCCCGTTTGGGAGAAATAGATGATCAGTGTCTTCATGTTATCTAATCTTCTGTTTTCAATAATTTTAGTGCTAGTGAATATAATCTTAAACCAATACTACTCTATGTCTTTTACTTTCTTTTCGATTACATTTTTTTACTTCATTGCATGTCTTGTGTATGCGACTCCTATAGGTGTCAAGTCTACTGTGTTTCCTTCTACAGTGATGAAGAAGACGTCTTTGAGGAATTGAAGATGGAAACCTAATGTTTTTTCATCCAGATTCAAACGGTTTACTATTTCTTCTATCGTTAGAGCATTATCTTTGAGCATGGTCAGGATCTCTCGCCTAACTGGATTCTGCAAGGCACGAAGAGCTCTCCTATGCGCCTCAGTTGGGTCTCCTACCACTCCTCTCTCATCCAATTTTTGCTTCCAAGCATCAAGTTCCTCGTCACTCATTTCCCTATAATTCTTCTTCACCAAACAAACCACCATGTTTCTAATATCATCCAAAATACATACACCATTCACTCAAGTAATTACTCCAACATTGGAACAATGTTTATCCAATTTCCCACTTTTGGATTCTCACTCAAAAAGACCAAGACCCACCGAAACTAGCGAATTTACGTCTTCTTATCTTACATATAAATTTATTGAATTTACTATATTTTTATACAGTACTACAGCAGAATATAGGATTTCAGATTATTGACATATACGCAACATAAGAGACTAGTCACGGAAATCGGTGAAAGATTGGACGAAATAGACACGGGTCACTAATTTATAATATAATCGCAGAAGAGGAGAGTCCAGACGTTAATTTTCTCTTCTGAATCTGGAAGTATTTTTAAACTCTGTTTTTATCTTTTTTACTAGCATTTTTTATGGTGTTTTTTAGGAGTTGTTTTAATGAGTGAGCACTATCTGGGATGGATTCTGAGAAACTTGGTCTTACCCGCATTTCTTGAATTGAAAAATGAAAAATTCTATACCCAGTTTGGTGTAATACCCAAAGATATGCTCGCGAATGTCAAAACCATAGAGTTAAGAAAAGGGAGTAAAAGCGTTGCGAGAAAACATTTTATCACTATCAGTGAGAGACTGAGAGGATGGAGTGAGGATGAGGTTGCCGCGGTCATGGCTCACGAATTGGGACATCTGGTAAATCGGGGTTCTCTATTCAGAAATTCTCGTGACGAAGAACTGGCGGCATCCACGCAGGCCATCTCTAGGGGATTCCTAAATGGCTACAAAAAGATCTTTTCCAGATTTTGTAAGGAACCTTGTTGGGTTATTACTCGCGTTGGAAACGGGTTTGAGCTTAAGAGTGAATGGAAACAATTGGGGGGGATGGGTTGTCAGGCGGGTTCCGGCGTTTTCCACACATACTGCCCCTTTGCTGAAGGTTTAAATCTCACATCTATCGCGTATCTGCATCCTTCACTGCTTCCAACAAGTGGAATTTGTGGATTGTGCAAAACAGTTCTCAATGATGAAGTGGCAACTTGGAAGTGTGAAGCTTGTTCGGTTCTTTTCCATGAGGGATGTGTAAATGCTTACGTCCGATTAAATGGCAAGTGTCCCACTTGTGGAAAATTCGCTATTTTTCAAAAATCCGATTTAAATGGCCGTGTCGTTTAGATTCTTTGATCTTTTATTTTTACTTCATGTCCGCATAGGGGGCATTTTTTGGAGTTTCTGGAATTCATCCAGTTTTTGAGTTCATCTAGGTGCATCATTTGGCGGCATTGTCTACACTGATGCACGTTCCCTCGATCTTTAACTGGTTCTATTTCTAGGGAACAGATTAAGCAGTTCCATTTCCATTTTCCTAGGAAACGTTTAGTTAAAGTAATGTATTTTTCGCCCATTTTTCTTTCTCCGAGAGCATTAGAAATGTTTTAGTATCCCTATTGTTATAGTTTCCAACGAACATTATTTAAAGTGTTTTCTGGGAGACGGCGTTCTCTATAGACAAGAGGTTTGTAGTATGCCAAAGAGTAGACGAATAGGAGTAGATTACATCTCAACGCCCTTAGCAGATGTTCCCACAGTAGATGCTTTAGAAGATGTTGTGAACAGCATTAACAGTTTGAAGGAAGAATTGGACTCTTTAAAGGGGAACACTGGGGGTCTGAGTGGGGAAATAATAGATAGTGTTAAACAGAGTATTAATACCCTTACCCAAAGAATTAATATGCTTGAAGGTGAAGAAAAAGAATCATCCGGGAAGCTGGATTCAATTAGTGGCGCATTAGCTGCAGCTATTCTTCTAACACAGAGAGTTCAACGTAAAGAAGAACCCGCCTTTCAGATTGTAATAAATAAACCTGAAGAATTGATATTTACTTTTGATCATCTGGGAAACTATGCAGATGTGAAAACCCAGTTAGAGCATTATGTTTCTTTGCTGAAAAGGGTTCAAGATCTTAAATCCCGGGGAGCAAAACTGAATGGCAAATTACTCATACATGGCAGGCCGGGCACTGGAAAGACCACGCTAGTTTACGCTCTCGCTAAGGAATCCAAAGTCCCAATAATCGATTTCCAAAAGAGTTTAGCATCCGGATCCCCGGATAATCTTATTCCCGGTATTCATGCAATTTTCAAATTCATTCGTGAAAGCCCGGATAATAAACCGCTCATTCTTTTTATTGATAATTTTGATGTTCTCGCACAAAGCAGAGATTTATCGCAGTCTTCTACCCTCTCCGCCGTATTAGATGAACTTGATGCTACTAACCTATGTGACCACTCCGTACTAGTTATCGCAGCCACCAATAGACCAGATTTATTAGACACAGCGGTCTGGCCAAGATTCGACGACATAATCCATGTTCCCCTTCCTGACACCCGGGCACGAACAGAAATTCTACACGCACTACTATCCAGCCTTTTATATGAGAAAAACATTGACTTTCCACAAATTTCTGAAGCCACAGAAAACTTTTCCGGTGCTGATCTTGAAAATCTTATCTTCCGCGCCGTGGTTTTACTCGAGAAGGGACGTAAAAAAGAAAAAGTGTTGACAACGGATATTCTTTTAGAAATAGCTCATTCTATGAGGACAGAAATCCTGCAGAGAATAAGGGAAAAACCCCAATTCCAAAAAAAGGACTTACAAAGAGAGGAGAATCTTCAACAATCCCTAGTCCAAGATGTAGTCACTAATGATAAACAATACGAAAAACTACTCACCGCTCTTACAAAACTCAAAGGCGGAGATTCACTATCGAGCGATGAGGTAGCTATCGTAAAAAATTTTGAATTCTTAACCTCAAATCCAGAGAAAGGTATTGAAGTCTTGAAAGAGAAGCGGGAAAGAGTTCAGAGAGTTCAAGAAACAATGCAGAAGATGTGGGGCGCAAAAACTTGATCACAGAAGTGAAACTGAATAACTTTATGTCCTATGATAGCATTTCGGTGCCCGTTTCCCCTAATTTTAATGTGATTGTAGGCCGAAATGGAACGGGCAAGACTTCAATCATATCTGCGATCAAAATAGCTCTAGGCTCCTTAGCAAGGGAAAGACATAGATTGCTTGACCGATACATACGTCACAGAGAGAAGGCTGCCAGAATATCTATTATAGTAGAAAACAAAAACGGTGACGGGGAACGTATTTTCACCGATTTGGACAACGATAAAATTGAAATCACACGTATCCTTCGTAAAGGCAAGCAGTCACTTTTTAGATTAAACGGCAAACCCATTAAATTGCATAACTTAAAGGCGTTACTCTCTAATGCCGGTATAAATCCTGACAATCCTCTAGTAACCATTCCTCAAGGACAAGTAAACGATTTAATTAAAGCAAAGCCAAACGAGCGAGCGCACTTCGTGATAGAGGCGTTGGGGTTAGGCTCAGCTCTGAACAGAATTGAAGAAAGTAAGGAAAAACTTAAGGAGAATAAGGAGAACCTCAAGGGTTTGAGTACCAGATTGGGGGATGCTAGAAAGGAACTTAAGCTCAGAAAAAATAGAAAAGAAAAATATTTAGAAAAAATCGAACTAGAAAAGACAAAGAATAAACTGGAAGCTATGTATATTTTCTCCTTAAAATCTCAGAAAGATGGTGAGCTTTCCGATGCGATTGAAAAGTTTGAGAAATTAAATATTGAAATACGCGATCTTAACCTATCCCTTGAAAAGGGAGAAAAGGAATACAGCTTTATAGCTAAAAACATTTCAGAACTTGACTTAGAGGAGGAGACTTTATCAACCGAGAGGGAGGAAATCTACAGAAAAAAATTACAACTTTCTGAAGAAAAATCAAGATTACAGCCCGACGTAAATGTCTTAAAAGACGAGTACAAAACCTCAACCTCAAAAATATACTCTAACATCTCCAAAGTGAAGCGAATAATACAAACACTCGACATTAAAGGAGAAATAATCGGACCCATAGCCGAACAATTGAAAATCAAAGATTCAAGATACAATCTGGCAATAGAATCAGCTCTTGGAAGAAGAGTTATGGAGGGCTTTGTTACCACTAACCGTCAGGATTGTATCCTCCTACATGATAAACTAATTTCAAAGGGAATTAGATCCCGTATTTACTGTATAACGGATGAGTATCGAAAATCATCCGTAAAGAAACCTGTTTTTCCAGGCTCAGGTATAATCGACTGGGCTGTAAATATGGTAACGGTTCCCGAAGTACTCCGCCCAATAGTTGAGGAAACTCTTTCAAGGTATCTAATCGTAGACAATCTAGAAAACGGAATGGTTCACGCTAAAATGTACAAGATACCCGTGGTAACCCTCAATGGCACCAGAATCACTTATTCCCCCGCAGGATACTTCGACATCGATATTCCTCCCCAGTTTTCCATTATCGAATCCATTAAGCGCCATACCCATGAAACTGAAGGAAACCATGTGCTTGGTGAGTTAGAAAAATCAACAAAACAATTAAATGAACTGGCCGAGAAAATACAAGAATTAGAACAAAGAGAGAAGGCGATTATTAGCAACCGTTTAAATTTAAAGCACGAAAGAGACTCCCTAACTGACAAGCGTGAATCTCTAACCCAAAAGATCACGGAGACAAAGGTTCGCCTGAACACCCTGAACGAAAATTTGCAATTCTACCGAAGCCTTTCAAATTCACTACGTGAGGAAGTAAAAGAGCTAGAACCCAAAATCGAATTAATAGATCCTAAACTTCGACCCTCAGAAGAAGAAATTCTACCATTGCCCAAACTAAATCAGAAAATTACTCGCATCGAAGCAAAATTAGAGGAACTTACAGATTACTCGGAAGAGGATTTGAAATCTTTCGAGGCGTATGAGAAGATAGTAAAAGGCATAGAAGAGCAAAGGAAAAAATTGGAAAAGGAACAGGAGATTCTGATTGATACTCTAAACAAGGAGCAATCCAAGCTTTTCGAAGAGCTTCAGACTCTAATGATTAAATTCAATGAAAATTTTGAGAAGCTTCTTGGAGAAGTAGGCGGAAAGGGATTCGTAGAACTGAAACAAGAGAATGAACAGGCAAACCTTTACCTCTTTTCCAGTTTTAGGGAAGATAAACCCTCTTCGGTTGATACGGGGGAACACTCTGGTGGGGAAAAAAACGTGACCACAATGGCTTTCTTACTCGCCCTTCAAAGAGTTCGCCCATCGCCGTTTTACCTCTTTGATGAATTCGGAATCCATACAGATCCTGCAAATAAAGAAGCTATATCCAAAATGATTAGATCCTGCTCCAGCCGTTCTCAGTATATTGTTGTAACTCCACTGCGTTTAGGCATAGCAGAACAAGCCGACCACGTGATAGGGGTTTTTCGGGACGCGGAAGGAAAATCCAGAATAGAGGTTCTACAAAAGCAAGACTTTGAAAAAGAGTTGAAACTTCATGAGGAAAACATCTGAAATCATCAAAGAGTGTATACAGGCTCTAAGAGGCAATACTAATCCCTTCGATATCCCTATCTACGAATACGCAGCCGAACTCCAAGAAAACCTTTCTGAAGTAAACTTACATAACATAACAGAACACTCTGAGGCATTACACAATCTAGTCATGGTTCACGAGAAAAAGATTAATGAAGCATACAAATTACTTTCCCCAGATTTTCCAACCAATAAAAATCTCAAAGACAAGTTTCAAAAACTCGACATAAACTCTCTCTCGAACCTCATCAACTTACGGCCTGTAGTAAAGTTGAACATCATTACTACAGCGGGACTGCTTTACTCACTCGCCTTTCTAAAGGGACACGAATACGTTCCCTTAGATTTTCCACAAGATAAAAGGGGTGAGGTAAAGGCGGATGTATCAAACTTTTATGATGAACCACACTTTATGACTATTGTAAAAAATTTCCTAAATCTTCTGCGAGATTCAAACAAAACTGAAATGTTCAAGATTATTCGCGGTGACACTTGGGAAGAAACCGTTCGAAAATTTATGGCTTTCACCTTCCTAATCGATGGCAAAAAAATAAAGATCAAATCCGAAGGAAACAAAAAATTCCTTGAGGTGGTTTAAAATGTCAACAGAACTCCAACTACTATCCCTACTGCTAATTCTGAGCCATGGAAAAAAGCCGGGAATCACTTCAGAAGAACTGCGCGAAATTTTCCTCACAGACGAAGAAGACGAATCCAATCTACACAATTTGATAAGCACACTACAGGACAAATTGAACGAGATAGGCCTACAACTAAAATACATTCCAACAGAGAGAAGATGGATGATAGTCGTAAACGATTTAGGCTCAGCCCTAGTCCCCAGCTTCCTAATCGACAGATCCGTAACAGCCACCCTAGCAGTGATCCTCGCTCTGATTCTCGAAAAAGGCGCCCCACTAGAAAAGGAAGAACTAAACTTTCTCAAAGAGAAGATGAGCGAAGAGCAACTCCAAAAAAACCTCAAAATACTTGAAGAAAATGGATATATAGGAATCGAAAAAAACGTCATCACACTGAAAAACCGAACAATATACGAAGTAGACATAGACGAGTTCAAGGAAAAAATATCAGAAATAAAATAATAAAAATTTTAGATTTCTCCTAAAAAGCATACGCCCATTATAAAAAACATGAATATAACCAAATACTCCACTAATTTATATAACACGCTGTCTAATCCTTCATTTCACCACCAACTTTTAATTCACGCATATAGGAATTTATTTAAATATGTTCGAGTAGAAATTAAAACACCCATAATGAGAGGAAAGATGCCATGAGTATTGACCTTAATAAAAGCAAGGAGAGGATGGTCCTCGAAATAATCCAAGACCACGTAAGAAAGATACTATCCGCGGTGAAAGAGCTAGCACCCTTCCTTGAAGCATGGCTAAACGGAAACGAACAAGAAATGGAAGAAATACTATCAAAAATCTCACAGGCTGAAAACGAAGCCGACGAAATAAAACTAACACTCCTAGACGAACTCTCCATAGCAGCAACACTAATCCAGAGAGAAGACATGATGCGACTAGTCCTCATAGCAGACGAAATTGCCGACTACGCCGAAGGAACCGCCTTCAGACTAAAAGGATTAAAAAACTGGAAACCCGAAGGCGACTTTACCGAAGACCTAAGAAACCTCGTAAACACCATGATAAACTCAGTAGAAACACTCAGAGAATCCATATTCACCATAGTAGAAGACGTACAAAGAGCCCAAAAAGCCGCCGAAGAAGTCGACAAAATAGAAAGATTCATGGACCAAATCCACAGAGCCACCGAACAATCCCTATTCGAACTAGACATAGACCACAAAACACTAATACGCCTACTAAACATCATAACCAATCTCGAAGACGCAGTAGACACCGCCAGAAAAGCCGCCGACGCAGCACGTATAATCGCTGTCGCAAGACTAGGCTAAGCTAGGCTAAAACACACAAGAAAACAAACAAAAAAATGAGGAAAAGCTAGTGGAAACCCCCCAAGAAACCCCAAGAAAAAAAAGAGCAGAACTAATACCCGGAAACCGGGTAATCGTATGGAACCCCGAAGAAGGCTCCCAACTCTACGCCGAAAAATTCTACGGACAACCCCTAGGAATAAGAAAACCCAAATCACCCCAATTCACACGCCCACTTGAACTATCCCTACACGAAGCCCTATACCTACTCGAAAAAGAAAAAATCGAACTCACAGACGCCACAGACAACCACGCAATAACCAAAGACGAACTCGAAAAAAAAGCAGAACAAACCTACATAGACTTCAAAACAAAATACACCGTGTACAGAGACCTCAGAGAAAAAGGAAAAATAGTCAGACCAGGACTCAAATTCGGAGCAGACTTCTCAATCTACGAACACGGACCAGGAATAGACCACGCCCCCCTCATAGTATCAGTAGTACCCCAAGGCACCCAACTAAGCCCAATTGAAACAGTAAGAGCCGGACGACTCGCAACAAGCGTCAGAAAAAAATTCGTGGTAGCAACAGTAGGACCAACAGGAGAACCAAAATACTACATGTTCACATGGCATAAACCCTAAACAAACATACAATAAAATAATCAAAATTTTAAAATATTCTAAAATTAAGCCATCCTGATAAGTATCTAAAACCAGATTTTTTAAACATCAAAAGCCCCACGAGTACCCAAACAAAGCCGACCTAAACCATTTTTTACTTGAAACCTATTGCTCTAATCTTTTATTCCCAAAAATATCAAATAACCAAAATTACTCTTTGTTATGATTGATATAAAAACTGAAGTCTCCGAAAAAATTTTATACCCTCACGCACGATATTTTGCTCAACAAACGAAGCGGCCCGCGTGAGGTAGTTCAGTGTGTGTAATCACGCTGAGCCTAGTGGTAACCTTGGGGACTGTGGTTACTCTGGAGCTGCTGCTCAGTGGTAGCTGATATCCCCCTACCCGGGGAACGTTAACCTGTTTGGTTGCGTTCGGGAATTCAATTTGGGGATGAGCCTTCCGCTGTTCTCATGAAACTCCCGGCACGGGCCCTCAATTCCTTTTTTGATTTGAAATCCTTGTTTTTGTTTGGGTTAATTATAAAATCTTAGAGGATGTGGTTTCTATTGGAAATTTGTTTTAGGAGGAGTGGTTTTAATGGATAAGTTTTTGAATGCGGATTTGCAGGAGAGTTTGAGTGACACTCCTTTTCCTATTGAGCGGCGGGCTGATTTTATCGAGTTTACTAAGGATGAGGTTTTTGAAGGAGTTGGGTCGGATCAGTTTTAATGAAATTTATATCCGGAAGGATTATCTTGAGGTTTTTCAGAAGGGAAGGCATGCGATGACCATTAACAGAGATGGAGACAGGTTTTATGTTAGGAATTAGATAAAGGAGCGGAAAATCGGTACACTCACTGCCCTGGCTCTGGTTTTGACTGCAGAGATAAAAGGATATTTATACTATATTTGTTCTATATTTGATTCGATTTGATTCGATTAACTTTCATTACTATTTGTGAGGTTTGGACGTTGCCGTTTTTAGTGATTAGGGATAAAAAGTTTTATTATGAGGCTTTGGGTAAGGGTTTGCCGCTGGTTTTTGTTCATGGTTCTATGAATAGTCACGTTTCTTGGAATTTTCAGAGGCCTCTTTCTAAAAAGTATCGTTTGATTCTGCTGGATTTGCCTGGGCATGGGAAATCTGACCCGCTTGATGAGGAGATTTCTGTGGAGCTTTTTGCGGATTATGTGGCGGAGTTTGTCAGGGGTTTGGGTGTTGAGAAAATGGTTGCTGTGGGGCATTCCTTGGGGGGCGCGATTTGTATTCAGTTGGCGTTGAATTATCCGGAGCTTTTGAGGGCGGTGGTTCTGGTGGGTACGGGTGCCAAGTTAGGTGTGCTTCCTGATATTCTTAAGGCTTTGAAAACTAATTTCAAGGAGAGTGTCGAGATGGCTATTGGTGGTATGGCTTTTGCTGAGAAGGCTGATCCAGAAGTTGTTGAGATGGTGAAGAATGAATGTTTGAAGTGTAGACCGGAAGTTGCTTACTCGGATTTTGCGGCTTGTAACAACTTTGATGTCAGAGGAAAGATTTCAGAGATTAGTTTTCCAACATTGATTATTGTTGGTATTGAGGACAAGCTAACTCCGGTAAAATGGTCTCGGTATCTGAATGAGACGATTTCGAATTCTTCTCTAAAAATAATTGAAAGCGCTGGTCATATGGTGATGATGGAAAAACCGGAAGAACTTAACCAAGCTATTCAAAATTTTCTGAGAGATTTACAGTATTAATTATTTCTTTCCCTATTTTTCTGCTTTCTAAAAGTTTAATCAATTAAATTTGAAGTGGTATCCGGGCTTTTTAAAATTCTAACCGTCCGAATTATTGATGTAACTTCCAAAAATGAAAAAAGGTCAGCTGCTTAGTTTAAATGTGAGAATTCGGAAAAGAAGGAGTAGCTTTGGCTTCGGATCTGAGAGATTTCTATAAAAAAGCGGTGAGTGACCTTTTCGGGGTCATAAAATCTGAAGATTTTGGCCCAGAGTTTAACACTTTTTTTCGGGAAGCAGAAAAGAGTATGCACCTTCTTATAAATTCAGCTCCCGATGTAAGCATTCTTAGCGAAATTTTGCAGGACGCGTACTCTCTAGCGGAAAAAGTGGCTGTAATGAAGCCTTCGATTGGGAAAAAATTGAAACGTATTAAAGATAATTATGAAGAACTGATAAACAGGGCTGTAAATAAATCTTTAATACAAAGCGAGGAAAAAAGACTTGACAAAAGTGCTACGACTGAGAATTTATTATGCCCCGAGTGTAATAAGCCGGTATCCAGAGATGCAGAGTTTTGTCCTTACTGTGGAACAGAGATGGTAAAATGTATGGCTTGCAACTCAGTTATAGGTAGAAATCAAGAACTTATAATATGCCCTAAATGCGGGGGATCAGCGCACCTGAACTGCTTAGCCAAAGATAATAGAAAATGTCCTAAATGCGGAAAACCTCTCAACGAGCGAGAAACATAATCCCACTGCAATCTCCAAAAATTTCCCTCTCCTACCTGATTCTCACACAAGATTAAATCAAAGTCTAGTAACTTTTTTAAACTAATATACCTATGAATTGTAGGATTATTTCTAGGGAAGTTTAAACGCTATGCAGAATTATGTTAACCTTAACTGTTGCGATGAGTGCTTCATGATCGAAATCTGTGATGATCACGAGGCGTGTTGTTACGTTTGTGAATTTTATAAGGATGGGGAGTGCGCTTTAGCCGAAGAACTCTTGTGGATTGAACTTGAATAAAATACAAAAATTAGTGAGCTTAAGGATAGCTGTTAAAATCCTGTAATTTGGGACACAGTCTGCTTCTTATTCGTTTCTAACTATAGTTAAGTAGAATGGTTTATCCGTTGTTCGATCAAAGAGGATTAGTTTTATGAAACCAATTTTAACTGTTTCACAAGTTCTCTAGATTCTTTCTTCCTGAGTTTTTTTCCCCTCTTTGGTGCTTGGCATCTTAATCATGTCTTCCAAACCCAGAGCTCTGAGCGCCTCGAAGATGGCTCCCTTCTCGTCACCTGAAATTTCATCTGTGGCTGCTTGTGGGGGTGCTGCTTGAATTTCAGGAACTCGAGGTCTAGCAGCGGTAATTTCTGGTGTTACGGCAGGCTTCGGTCGAACCGCAGCGGTCACAGTGACCGGTTTAGGTGGCGGTGGTGTAGGCATAGTTGTTGCTGCTGGTATTCTAGGCGCGGTTGGGACTTCAGGTGGAACTCCTATCATCTCAGAAATCAATTTAGCATATCTTCGCAGAACACCTAGGTTAAGACCTAGTTGTGTGGTATCCTTACTCGCGGCTACCAACATATGGTTCGGCCCAGATCTGGTAAGTAAAATATGCCCATTATCCCCTCGGATAATTATATCCGATAAGTTTCCATAATTTAACTGTATGGTAGCCATTTCACCGGTGCTAATCATAGCTGCAGAGGCGGCGGATAGCATATCCGCATCGACAGATACGGAAGCTGAGCTGGCAATCCTTACGCCGTCTCTTGTGATCACTGCAAGTCCTTCAAGCTTCGTGGTATCCTCTATTTTTTGTAGCATTATTCTGATTTTTTCAGATTTTTGTTCGCTAATGGTCATTCTTAACACCGTTAATTATGAATGTTGCTTTATTATATTTTGAGTGAAATGTATTAAATATTCTTTTTGCTTTGCGTAATTGAGTACATTCTATGTTACTTAATATTGAATTTTTAGTTCATTAAATTTTTCTTATAGTAATTATATAGATTTATTTTTTAGATAAGTCCTTTTCTAGCCGAATAGTTTCGGTTGGGTGTCTCCCGTCTCTATTTATATTTTTAAAAGTATTTTTTTGTGGGGTTTAAATACTAAAAAAAGAATGAAAAATAAACGGTTGGGATGGTTAAAATGATAACTCCAAAGGCGGACGCAATTTTTGACCCTCTGTATATACCACCCAAGCTTTACCATCGGGAAAAGGAACTCAACGAACTGCTAAAATTAATCGCCGATAATAAAACAAGTAATCTTCTGCTTTATGGACCTTCTGGAATAGGAAAAACGTTACTCGCAAGATATGCTTTGGTGACATTCCCGCAAAACATGGAGGCTGAGGTCACCCCTATTTTTGTTAATTTTTGCTATAAGAGCTTCAGGGAAATAATGTATCAAGTTAATGCATCTATATGTAATAATAAACTATTAGACTCGATTCCAATCAGCGCTTCTATAACCGAATTATGGAACACGTTTAGACGGTTGAGAAGGGGTATAGAAAACAAAGTAGTAATTATACTGGACGATGTTGATGAGAATAACCATAACATTCACAAAAAATTTCTCCAAGAATCCAAGGAACTCGGTATAACAACAATAGCTACAGCACAAACTGGTTATGCTAGAAAAATCAGAAAAGAACATGAACCCCGTTCACAGCTAGACAACGCTATCTTCTTGGATTTATATTCGGAAAATGAGCTGATGGATATAACATATCAGAGGGTGACGACAGCCTTCCCCTCATTTATACGTCCATCTACAATGCGTTTTTTAACTGACATCGTTTTGGAATTCGATATCGGACGGCCGAGCACAATTATTGAAATATTAAAAAGAATATATCCTATTTCAGTAGGGGGCGCAGATATACTGCCTATTCACATTCAAGAAGCAAGTTCAAATATTTTCACCGTGCAGGATGAACTTAGCATAATTGACTCCCTTACTCAAACTAGCTTAATGACACATCTACTTTTCCAAAAAATTGCCAGAGTCTTCCAAAAGTACCTTTATGAACCGTATATATCCCTTAATGAAATAAAAAAAGAATACAGCTTGCTTTACGAGGAATTAAAAGTTGATATTAACCAAGATGAGTTAGTAGAATCCATAGATGATTTGCTCAGAACTGGATTAATTTTTCAGTCACACTTTGACCCAGAATTATTTTATATAATAGTTCCTCCAAAAAAAATAATCGAAATATTAGATTTAACCTTTGATGGAAAATACGATTAAACATCTTCAATCTTTCAAAAAAATTATTGAATTACTTCTTGTTCAAAACTGAAAAGTATATCAGTCTTTAAAGAATTAACTGGTATTTATTGTCCTTTTTTTCAAGTAAACCATTATCCACGAGTAAATCTAGGCTTTTTTGGGTGACATTATTCAGTGAATTTGTTGCTCCTCCCCGGAGATATCTGACAATATCGAATAGAGTAAAACTTGTAACGCTTTTCTCCCTTGCGAGGTCGATGAGTAGTTCGTATAACTGTAGAGACTGATTATCAAGAAGTGCTAATCTTAAAGGCATTTTTTCAATTTTATCAGAAACGTTTTGACCCTTTATTGAGAGGATGGGAATTATATTATAGTTTCGAATTTCCTTTAGTATCTCTCTGAATTCCTCCAGCCTGCTGGAATAACCGGGTAAATTCAGATCGATATAGTACTCTAAAATAATTGTACTAAATTGATCCTTTGTAAAAAGTTCCATAATTTGATCGAAATATTTTTTCCATTCCTTAATGATAATGCTTAATCGTTTGTTCGGTTTAATATTTGAAATTTCTTTACCTACTATGGATTCCAGTCTTTCTACTTTTAGAGTCGATTCGTCTAATTCCTGAAGATTAGAAGTATTACTTAGAAGAATAGCCGAAGAGAGAGTTTTGAAGTCGCTCAAAAACTCGCGTAGTGAAGTATAAGAGCGAAATTTGTTAAAAACTTGTTTCTGATTTTCTTGTGCTAAATTGTATATGAGAGGCATAAGCGAAGCAAGGATCTCTGTAAAACCTCTGTACAGCATTCGTTTATCAAAAAATCTATTATAATTATCCATTCGAATCCGCATTTTCTTGCCCATCAGATGTACGTCCCACGAAAATTTGAATGGTATAATTGCGCCGTCTTCTTCCCCCTGGAGTTCTTCCTCACACTTATTCATCTTAATTTCCGTATCGTTTTTCAGGCTTGTACACGAACAGAGGAAAGCAACTCCATCTGACAAGTAGAATCCTCCAATTAGTAAGAACTCCTCTTAATTTAAAAATTTCGAAACAAGTATATAAAACTCACGATTAAATTCCAATAAAATATAGATTAACCTTTTATATAAATTTAAAAAATAATAATTTAACTAACTTAAATTTATTTATAAATATAAAAATATTATTAAACAGAAAACGCGTCTGAGCTCCCCGCATCTACGAACTTAAAAAGTCTTAAAGCTTTGGGACAAAATTAGTTGCTCTTCCTTCATAAGCCCTTCGCTAGAACGTTAAACTCATTCTAGCTGGGTGAAGCCCGGCACCCTCTATCCCGTCCACTGTGAAAGCTTCCGGGAATGTCTTCCTTATAATGTTGTAGGCGGCGTTCACAACCGCGTTGATCACCACTCCCTTATTCGACCGGAACAAGCCCCGGCTTATTCTCCTCCCAGCGTACTGCTCACGGTGTTCCAGAGGTTCAAGGTCCAGGAAGCTGCATTTTGACGTGTGGTTCTCCTCCCGAACCAATACGGTTATTCCCGCCTCCTCAGCCTTGTAACAGACCTGTTGCAGTAGCTTCCGGAAGGGTATCTGAACGAAGTTCTGATTGTTCCTCCGCCCGAGATGTGGGCTCTGCTTCCAGCCACCGCCGTTGTAGCCGACCACAACGGTGCCCACATCGTGTCCTACGCACCACTCCACTATTCCGCGGCTCAGCCTGTGGAAAAAGTCGTGTATCTTCCGGTTCCTCCTCTCGGTCAGCTTCAGAAGCCTGGAGCCGGTCTTAATCCCCTGTCGATCGTAGGCACTCTGCAGTCTGGCTCTCTCCCTGTTGTAGTACTGGTTTATGGACTTCAGGGCACCGCCCTTAACAGCAATCGGCTCCAGGCCGATGTTGTTTACCACGGTTACGGTGTTCCTCAGCCCCAAATCCACACCCGCTATTCTTTCCCGGTCCGGTTTCTGCGGCTCCCCGGTCCTGTGGTAAACCACCTCAAGAACGTAGCCCCAGCCCCTCGGCACTATTCGGATCTCTCTGAGAGGGGTTTCGTCACTCAGCCGTGTCTTAACATTAATCTTCAGGTTCGCCTTTTTGGGGAGTTTTATTTCTCCGCCCGTTATTCGGCACTGCTGGTTTGTGAAGATTAGGATGTGTTCTCCGTTTTTCTCCTTGTACCCGGGCATCCTCGGTCTCCCGAGGAACTTGTCCGGGTTCCTCTTCCACTCCCTTGTTGCTTGGAAGAACGCCTTCCAGCTCCGGTCCAGTGTTCTCAGGGTTTGCTGGGCGGTTTGTGCCGGGAGGGCTTTGTAGCTCTCCGAGTTTTTGAGCGCCCCCGCGAGTTTCCCGTATCTTATCCACTTTCCGGTTTTGAGGAGGGTTTGCCTTATGACGTAGTTTGCCTGGTTGTAGAGATTCTTGGATTGGTGGCACAGCCTGCTCAGGTTGTCGCTGGGCTGGAGGTGGATTTGCTCCGTTCTTATCACCATGATTGTTTCTGGCACTGCTTGGGCACCACATTTCTCCGTCTCTGTCGTCAAACTTTTTTTAGGCTGCCTCTTTTTTTTAAGCCTAATTGGGACGAAGTCTTCGTTTAAAAGTACAAAGGGCGTGTTTGTCCTTTTTCCGGGTAAGGTGCTTCTTCTTTTAAGAGTGGGTTGTTCGGAGTTCTCTCGAGTGAGTTGTGAGTGTGGTCATCACGGGGTGGCTGCTTTCTTGAGGTGGTAGTGTTTATAAGTGTGGGATGCTGAACATGGTACGTGTAGAGGGTACGCTGTTTTAACCCAACCTCCAGCGAAAGTCCTTTGAGAAGAAAGAGTTACTAATTTTGTCCCAAAGCTAAGTCTTAATATCAAAGAGTAAAATATTATTAAACGGTACTCCCCAATAAACGAGGCGCCATTAAAATGTCACTATTTGAGAGCCAAAAAAAAGTTTTAGAGCGACTCAATAACCAAGTCCAAGAACTAAGCGACCAACTAAAGAAGAAGGAAGAAGAAACAGAAGAAAAAGAACGCAGAATAAATGAACTCCAAAAAAAGATAAACGAAGAAAACCAAGCAAAACAAGAACTAAAATCAAAAATAGAAGAAAAAACACAAACCCTAGACGAAAAGGATAAGGAATTAGACGCATTAAAAAACAAAATCCAAGAACTGGAAAACAAAAACAAGGAACTAGAAAACAAAATCGAAAGCCTAGGCGACCGGGATAAGAAACGAGTACAAGAATTACAAGTTAAGGAAGGAAAATTGAGAAAGCTCGAAGAAACAATATCCGAAAAAGAAATGAGAATAAAAGAATTGGAAACCAAACTGAACCACTTAGAGGAGAGAGAAAAAGGAACAAGAAAAATTTTTGAAAAAGACCCCAAATACAAAATCTTCTACATACTAAGAGACTCGGGCAGCAGAAGCTTCGAAGAACTCAGCAAAACCCTCGGAATAACAATAGTCCAGCTCAAAACATACATCTCAGACCTAAAATCCCACGGCCTCGTTAATATAAAAGCCGAACAAATAGAAATATCCCCAGATTACAGGTAAACAAAAAATACACAAAAGACAACCAACCCAAATCCTCAAACGCCCCCAAAATTGAATACACCCCCCATTACTCTGCTTTAAACAGTCTTTTTTAAGCAAAATAGTAATTTACAAAAGATTCAGGATCTGTTGTTTGAGACTCGGCACAGATTGAAGCTTTAAGTGTAGTATGAATCTACTTCTGGTCCAACGCGGGCTTCTGGACCCCCCATTTGCTCTGCAGGCAATCTTAACTTAAGCTTATCAATCTCCTTATCCAGTTTTTCACTGTAGACATCCAGAGCTCCCACATCCAAATTCAGATCATATTGCGTGTTTAAGACCTCAATCAGCGCTTTCGACGAACGCGGATTAAAACTTATTCGTGCAAGACCCTCTGCAAGAAGAGAAACTCCCAGAATATCATAAGAGGATGCCATCAGCGGCATTATCCCGTTTAATCCCGAAATTCTACCATCCCTAAGCGGAACCACGTTAGATATCTTCTCAAAATCGCTTAACAACTTCTTACTTGTAGTAGACACGTATACTTTGGGTTCCTTAACATAATTGTTGGTACCAAAGCAACCCAAAGAAACCAACTCCTTAACCTGCATATCACCCAGATTCTTAAGAAGCACATGTGAAATTATGTTACTACCCATAGGCGTTAACGGCTGAGTGTACGAGCATGAGAAAAGAACATCCCTACTACCCCTAGACCTTCTCCATAAATACACCGTAACCGAAAAAATGTTAGACCAATCCGTGAATAAGCCATCCTGAACAAAGGCCACCGAAGGCATATCCAAATTCATCACTTCAAATAGAGGCCGCGCCTTAGCCACAGTCAACATATGGCGAACCGCAATAAGGCCAACGTTCCCGATCCCTGAACATCCTTGTATGAATAGTGGGTCTTTGAGGTCTAGTTTTTTCAGGTCTAGGCCTTTTTTGTACAATTTTACTTTTATTATGTCTCCTATGTCCCAGCTTGTTTCATTAGTTTTCAAAAGCATACACCATTTATATTGTTTGGTTTTAGTTAACATTAGATACGGAAGGAATTTCAATCTTTCCCCCTAAAATCTTCGAATTACTGATTTTTATGAGCTTTGGATTTTTAATTAATAATTATTTGATTATGCTTGATAAAAATTGGTAATAATGGGTTAAAAATAAGTTAAGTTACTTGAAGATGGTTCCAAAATACATACACTCTTCGCGTGGAATGATCATCTGAGTTCCGTCCACATACTCCTCGGTCATTTCTACAGGTGCACCCTTTATGATTACAACTGGGATTTGTTCGCTTCCTTCACCCATTAGTATCTCTGCGGCGCACGCAAGGTTATCTGCTACGGCTCTCCTAGTAATTCTTAAGGTGTTTCCGTAAAGGTCTTTTTTTCCCCGCTCGTCCACCACTGGTTTGAAACCTGCAACGCCAAGAGCGAATCCGGTGTTTCCAAGTCTTAAGGGGTGTGTTCTGCTGTCAGCGATTATTACTCCTACCTTATGCCCCGTTTTTTTATAAATTTGGTTTCTAATCATGTGAGCGCTTCTTGTAGGGTCTTCTGGGAGGAGTACGGCATAGCCGCTGGGAACATTTGATTTGTCGATACCAGCATTAGCCTGAAGGATGTTATCCTTTAAGGTAAGCAGTGCTCTGAATACTCCTCCATAAACTATTTCCGATTCCCGGATTACAAGTTCCACAAATTCGGGTTCTAATTCGATTTCTTTAGCGACTCTGCGAGCTTCTTCTGAAGGTTTAACATCACTGAGTTTCACTATTCTTCCCTCCGCGCTTGCAACGGCTTTGGACGTGATGACAATAATGTCTCCGTCTTCGAGAGGGGGTGTGTTTTGCTCTTCGATTTCTTTTATGATTATTAATGCCAGGTCGTCACCCGGAACTAGAATTTTTGTACGCAGCGGGTAAAGGGTCATAACCATGGGCACTTCATCTCCATTTGACTGGGGATAAGAATAAGAGGGAGTAGTGAACTACTCCTCGCTATCGCAAGGGGCTTCCTGCTTCAATGATGAGACTTGCAGGAATAACCTGTAGGGGTCTCATCTCCACAGGCTCTTCGGGTCGTCCCAACCCTGCCTTCAATATGTTCAGTGCAGCGTTATAGTCCCTATCCATCTCAACACCACAGTAGGGACAATGGTGTATTCTCTCACCTAAAGCTTTTGGAACTTTCTGCCCACAGTTTGAGCAGGCTTGGCTGGTTCTTCCCGGATTCTTCTTCACCACCATCCCACCAGCGCTCTCAGCCTTGTAGGACAGCAACTGGAAGAATCTACTCCAAGAGGCGTCCAGTATTCTCTGGGCAAGGTTGTGGTTTCTTACCAGGTTCTGGATTCTCAGATCCTCCACAAAAATAGCATCATAGTTGTTTGCATAAAACCGGGAAAGCTTGTGGAGGAAATCATTCCTCTGATTCACCAGCTTCTCATAAGCTCCAGCCAGTCTGACCCTTGCTTTTTCTCTGTTCCTTGAGTCCTTCCTTTTCTTTGAGAGTTTTCTCTGGAGAATCTTTATCCTCTCCAGGGTTTTCTCATAGAAGCGAGGATTCTCAACCTGTCTTCACTCGCTGTCGGTGAGAAAGTAATTTACTCCCACATCTATTCCCACCGCTCTCCCTGTGCAAAGTAGGGGCTGGGGCTCATTCTCCGCCTGAACGTTGGCGAACCACTTGCCAGACTTCTCCTTCTTTATGATTACACCTTTAATTATGCCTTCTATTGGTCGGTGGATTTTTATGGGGATTTCCCCGACCTTTGATAGGTAGAGCTTCTTTTCTTCTATTCTGAAGCCTGATTGATTGAAGTTTAAGGTCTTAAACCAACCCTCCCCCTTAAACCGCAGTTTGCCGATTTTCTTCCCGTTCTGTTTTAGCTTGAACAATGCCCTTATGTTTGACCAGACCTGATGGTTCACCATCTGTAGAACTTTGGAGTAAACTTTATTCAGTTCGGGTTTCTCAGTCTTCTTTAGTTTCGCGATTAGGGCTTGTGTGTCTCGCTGCGTTATCCTTCTACCTTCTCTCTTAGCCTTATTGAGTTCCTCAATTAGCCTGTTGTAGAGACATCTGCACAGCTCAATCTGCTCACTCAACTTTTGTTGAATCATTTTTGAGGGATGAAGCCTAAACCGGTAACCACGCATCTCTTTGCCCCATCAAAACCTATATTTATTTCTTGGTTACACTTATTTCTTTATCACTATAAATATATATAGACCCCTCGTCCCCTCCCTCACGGAGGGCGAGTTCTCCTCTATAGAGTTAAAGTTGTTTGTTTTCAAGTAAATCTGGAGGAAAATCTATGGGGGTAGCGAATTTCGGAAATCTAAAAATCGGCGACGGATTCCCGGTTAGAATCTTTGCAGCCCTAAACTTAAGTCCGGAATCTTTCTACAAAGGATCGGTTCGTACTACTCCAAAGGAAATAGTAGAGTATACCCTCAAACTAATAGAAGAAGGGGCAGACTATATTGACCTTGGAGCGGTGTCAACCGCGCCTCCCAAAATTTACAATACTCAATTTGGTTCAGAAGAGGTGGAGCTTAGAAGAGTCGTTGAGGCTGTGAATGCCATACGAGAGGTAACGGATTTTCCTATATCAGTAGATACGCAGAGAGCGAGGGTGGCGGAGGCGGCTTTGAATAAGGGAGCCAATGCTGTTAACGATGTGAGTGGTTTTAAAACAGATCCCCAGTTATCTAAAGTCGTTGCAGAATACGATGCTCCCGTAATACTTATGGCGGCTATAGAAAAACCGGGAGACGCTCAAAAAATTAGCGAGGTTAGAGAATCTCTTAAAGGCAGTCTTCAAATCTCCAGAGATGCCGGAATAGACCAGATGAAAATTATTATAGACCCGGGAATAGGATTTGGGAAACCGTATCAGTCTGACCTAGCATTGATAAGAGAACTAATTCGACTAAAAACTCTCCAAAAACCTATTATGGTTGCAGTGTCCCGAAAATCCTTTATCGGGCAAGTACTAGACCTTAAAAATCCCGAGGAGAGATTGACGGGTTCTCTAGCAGCAACGGCTATAGCGGTCTTTAATGGAGCTAATGCCATTCGAACGCATGATGTTAAACAAACAAAGGAAACCGTTAAAGTGGCTGAAGCAATAACTAAGGCAACTAAAATCGCAGAGAGGGGCGCCTACAATGGGATAGAAATAGACTTTATCCGAGATTCAGATGATGGTGAGGAAATAATGAAAGCTATTGGGGTCAGTGGACCAGGAATTCAGATGATGAAAGAAAAAACAGTTAATCACAATATACTTCTAAGCAATGTTAGTACTCCTGCAGCTCTATCACTCAAACAGCATATGCTATCCGTCGGGGGAGATGTGGCTGTTCCTGAGGGAGTAATCGACTTCCAAATTGAAAGGTGTCCAGTGCTTTTAACAGGCACCAGCAAACAAATAAAAAAAATTATTCCAAAACTTAAAATGAACTTTTTCGACCTTCCAGAAATTGCGGAAATTTTGCTTGACTTGATAAAAAAACCCTGATTAGGACTAGTTTTCAAGATTAGGCATTTTCTTTCTTCTTAGGATAAAAATCAGTAACTTTTTCTTTAGCCTTTCTAAAAAGCCTTTACCTCGCGTCTTAAGAAGTCAATGAAATTTTTGGAATCCGAAAAATCCCGCTCTACTGTTTACATTGAACTGGGTTTCTTTTTAAAAATATCAAATAACTTACCAAGTTCTGCAAAATTCAAATGACCTTTTTCTCCGAAATTTCCGACTATCTCGTCTAATATGGAATCAAAGCCGTCTACCCCGCATTTATCCCCGCTCCAATTATCCATATCACCATATTTTTTAATAAATTCTTCCTTTATCTTAGAGAGTACCTTCTTTACCTTATCACCATTATCACTGTAAGCAGCAAAAATTAAATTCTTAGAAGATATCGAACTAAACTGCTTATCACCTAGTACAATCAGGTCAATTTCCCCACCACTAATATCCCTTCCAAAGGATGAAATTGCACCCAAAAACCCAGTAACGAGTTCCTCATCGTACTCCAAACTGCCATATTTACGGTGATGAATACACAGACCATCCTTAGTCAGAATGTATACATTGTATATCAATGTCGGCTCCTCACCAAAAATACAATACGTTATTCCTTGGAAAAATATTGCGTTGAAGAATAAAAGTTTTCCCTGCGTGCAAAATTTAGACTAATAACCCTTTTCTTTAAAACTAGACCTTTCATTATAAAAATTAGATTCTTGCTTAATGTAAAAAAATAAAATTTTTAAATAAAGCTCAGAAGAGCTTCACACTTGTCCATCTGTCCACCATTACCTTCGGCCAATCAATACTCAAAAGTTTTTTGCCAGTCTCCTTTGAGATAACTCCGTTTTCCATCCTCTCGTAGACTACATCGATGGGAACCATAAAGTAATTTTTGTCAACCCAATTCCATCCGATGAACATCTCATCCTCGTCGTCAATATAAAGACAAGTTCCACGAAGTTTCTGCCTGTGCTTCTCTGTATAATCTTTAACCCAGCTTGGAATATTAAGAGCAGTGAGCTTTACTTCCTTTCCTTTATTCTTAGCTGGGGTCAGTTCGTCGGGCATGATCACATCGATAAGATGAGTATGCCCATAAACTATCCTCAAATCCTTACTCTTCACATCTCTGTTTTTAGCGAATCTATTCCACCAAGTAAGGATACCGCTTACAGAAGCCTTACGATTATACCTTGTGCCAACCAATTTGTTCCAAATCTTCCTCGCATAAAGATAGAAAAACCGCGGACCACCTAAAATCAGCCAAAGAAGAATCAGACCCGCATTACCTAAAAACGTAAAAATGGGAAGTAACGAACTCCAGAAACTCTGACTCAAACCAAGAAAACCAGGCAAAAACTGCAAAAGGGGAAACAAAAAATTCAAGACACTTGCACTTGGAGAACTAAGAGGAGACAACTGCAGAAGAATATAATTAAAAACTGCAACTGCTATACCAAGAAAAAGTAATCCTACAAAAAGGTCTCCATAGTTGCCAAACGCGAGAGCCCCTGAACGAATATCGGACAAATGCTTCCAGGGTTGAAATCTGAAAATCTTGTCAAACTGATAACCATGAATAAACATGTAATCTCTCTTGCCCATTTTAAGAGTCAAAATGCTTTTCTCGTCTTCCTGAATGGGATAATAGTCCTCCAAAATACTCATAGTATGCTCGCCCGATGGATAAGTTCCAATCAGTGGCTTCAAATCGTAATCATGGTTACCCAAAAGATAAATCTTCTCACACCTCAACTTTTCAAGCAGATCGAAAATTGGTCTACTGCAGTACTCAATTCCACGGTCGGTGGCATCCCAAAGCTCCAGAATATCCCCGATCAGAAGCAGTTTTTCCGGGGGTTTCAAAACCTTCTCTTTACGCCCATTACCCCAAGGGCCCAACTTAATCTTGGTTTTCTCACCGTCTTTTAAACGAATAAGCCAATTAAGAAACTGGCCAACCTTCTCCGGTTCACTAACTATACCCTTACTCTTCTCGCCAACCAATCCTAAATGACAATCCGAAATCACAAATATACTGCCTTCGCCCATTCCAAAGTACCTCCTAAAAAAACACAAACAGAGAAAATAACAAAAATTAATTATAAAAATCACAGAAAACCTTATTAAACTTTCCTAACCCCCACCACAACAAAAGCAACTCCTAAACAATAAAAGCTGGAGAGAGAATCACACCGATGCCCAAATACTTTTACCCGAACACCATCTTCTCATACCTCTTTTTAGCAACTACTGTTTTCATATCTCCAAAAATTTAACTTCAAAAGGAAATCCAGCACCTACATCTGATTTGTATCAATATCCGTTTCCATTAGAATATTCAAACCGTTATCAAGTTTTATTGCTAAATTTTCTAAACATGTAATTTTTGGTTGACAATAACTTTATAATAGAAAAAGCAACACCGTAACAAAGCATTTACGGAGGAATATTAAAATGACCATTAAAACCCCGCTATGCGATATGCTAGGAATAAAATACCCAATAATACAAGCCGCAATGGGACCATTCTACACCACAAAACTATGCTGTGCCGTAGTCAACGCCGGAGCATTCGGAATAATCTCCCACACAAACCTCATCGGCGTCGACCCCATAAAAGACATGGAAGAAAGCATAAAATACGTCATGAAAAACTGCAAAGGAAACTTTGGAGTAAACATAAGAGTCGCAAGACTACAAATCGACGCCCCCGGCCTAATGGAACTAATAGTAAAACTAAGAAAAGAAAACCCCGAAATTAAAAAAAGACTAAAAATGGTAGTAACCTCAGCAGGAAACCCCAAACCCCCCGCACAATTCTTCAAAGAAAAAGACAAAGACCTCCTAGTCTTCCACGTAACACCAACGCTATACCACGCAATGAAAGTAGATGGACTATGCGACGGCATAATATGCACAGGATATGAGGGCGGAGGGCATCAAAGCTACGAGCGTGTGAACACCACCGTACTGGTTAGTGAGGCTGTAAAGAACTGCAAGAAGCCCATAGTAGCCTGTGGTGGTTTCTCAGACGGCCGCGGCATAGCTGCTGCCCTCGCTATGGGTGCCGTTGGTGTTCAGATGGGTACTCGCTTCATTGCTACAAAGGAGTGTGAGTTCCACCAGAACTATAAGGACTTCATTATTAAGTCTAAGGATTCTGACACTATGGTTTGCCAAGGCGCTTTTGGTCCTATTCGTTTGCTCAGGAATAAGTATGCTGAGCATCACGGTGAAATTGTGTCTAAGGATGAGAAGATGGCTACGGAGGCGGAGCTTGACGTTGAAGCGATTCAGGAGGATACTAAAAAGTACGGGCTGGTTTACGAAGGTAACGTTGATGAAGGCCCGGTCCTTTGTGGTCAGTCATGCGGCAATGTTAAAGACATTCCCACGGTTAAAGAGCTCATTGAGCGAATGATGAAGGAAGCTGAAGAATCCATTAAGAAGATTGGTAAATTCGTAGTAGCCTAAAACCAAGTCCATGGTTACTATTTTTTCTTTTTTTGATTGTTTTGATTGGCTTTTGATTCATTATGGTTGTCGTTTTGGTGGGTTTTTTCATTATTTTTAAATAAAGGTTAACTTTATTATTAATGGATGTTGGAAATATTTAACAATAGTTAAGTACTTGTTTTAATTGAAGCTCGGAAACAAAGGTTTGTGGTGTTGTGGTTGAAGTCCCCTTGTGAACTTGTTATTTGGTATTTGCTTCCCAGTGTGAGGTCTGAATTGGCTAAGGAACTTATTAAGCTCGGTTTATCTCAGAAGGAAGCTGCAAACAGGCTCGGGATATCTGAGGCTGCTATCTCCCATTATGCGAAGGGTAAACGCGGCAAAAAAATTGATTTAGACAAGGAAACTAAGAATGAAATCAAAAAACTTGCAAATGAGATGGCTTCCTCCCCTGATGAAACAAACTCGATTCTGAAAACGTGTGAAATCTGTATTAAAGTGAGAAAGACGGAAATTCTTTGTAAATTACATAAAAGTTTGAATTCAGTTCCTGCTGATTGTAAAGCTTGTTCGGAGCTTTTTAAAGAAATATAATTAGAGTGCATTTAGTATAATCTTTTGGATTATTAGTTTGACAAGGATAATTTATGGTGGACGCGTATCCAAGCGAAATCCATTTTGTTCGGGTTTAATTAGCAATTTTTATAAACTTTTAACAATTGTTAAATAATTAGGGGCGATAAAAAAACAAACAAAAGCTCTACATTTTAGTAAAAGATCAATACAAGAAAACTGCTCAAATAATCAAACCTTTAAACCAATGAAATTGGGAGGTGCTGCAAATGAAAAGAGTCTATATGGATCATGCCGCAACAACATATGTCGATCCTAGAGTAGTTCAAGAGATGCTTCCCTATTTTACGGAGCATTTCGGAAATGCTTCAAGTTTACACTTTTTCGGCAGAGAAGCTAAAGAAGCCCTGGAGCATTCCCGGGAAATTGTTGCTAAGGCTCTCGGAGCTAGTCCAGATGAAATCTATTTTACCTCAGGAGGAACCGAGTCCGATAACCTGGCCATCAAGGGTGTTATGTACACAAACAAAATCAAAAACCATATAATCACAAGCATCATAGAACACCACGCGGTATTAGAAACATGTAACTATCTGCAAGAACAGGGTTTTGAGGTTACGTATCTACCAGTAGATAAGCAGGGTTTCGTCAGTCTAAATCATTTGGAAGACTCCGTTACCGAGAAAACCGGACTGGTTACAATAATGCAGGCTAATAATGAGATTGGAACCATAGAACCCATAAAAGAAATAGGAAAAATAACAAAGGAAAACGGCATCTACCTACACACCGACGCCGTTCAAAGCTTTGGTAAAATTCCAACAAATGTAAATGATTTGAATGTGGATTTGCTTTCAATCTCTGGTCACAAAATATACGGTCCAAAAGGGGTAGGCGTTCTCTATATACGGGAAGGAGTAAAAATAGAACCGGTACAGCACGGGGGTGGACATGAAAGGGGAATGAGGTCTGGGACAGAGAATGTGCCTGGCATTGTGGGTTTGGCGAAGGCGGTAGAAATTTTTCAGGTGGAAATGGAAAAAGAGTCTGAACGCCTAACCGATCTTAGAGATAAGCTAATTAAAGGGGTTTTGGAAATTGAGGATTCTTGGCTTAATGGACATCCTACCAAGAGGTTGCCCAATAATGCCAACTTTAGTTTTGACCGATTAGAGGGAGAGTCGTTGATACTTCGTTTAGATGCAAAGGGTATAGCAGCCTCCACTGGTTCAGCTTGTTCCTCTGGCTCGAAAGCGCCTTCTCATGTTCTAACCGCTATTGGATTGACTCCGGAACAGGCGAACGGTTCACTTAGACTGACGCTTGGTAAACGTAATACGGAAGAAGATGTTGATTTTGTTTTGGAGGTTCTGCCCGAAATAATTTTGGATCTGAGAAAACTATCCGCTGTATGAGGTTATGTGTATGTATAGTAAAAGGGTGATGGATCACTTCGCTAATCCTCGAAATGTTGGCAAAATTGAAAATGCTGATGGGATGGGCTCAGTTGGGAATCCGGCAGATGGCGATGTTGTTACTATATACGTCAAAATTGAAAATAATATCATAAAAGATATCAAATTCAAAGTCAAAGGATGCCCCGCCGCCATCGCAACTGGTAGTATGACAACAGAGCTTGCGAAAGGAAAGACGATAGAAGAAGGCCTAAATATTACCCAGGAGGATGTTGCTAGAGAATTGGGTGGGCTTCCTACTAAAAAGAACGAGTGTTCCAACTTAGGAGCTGATGCACTACACGCTGCAATTAAAGACTATCTCAACAAACAGCGATAAAAAATGTAGTACCTTCTTCAAGCGAATCACGATTAAAAGAGAGAGCATCTATGATTGCTGTTTCTGCAGGAGTTCATCCCAATTCTATCTAATGGAGTTGAGGATTGTTCTTGCTCCTATTATCTCGCTCAAATATAGTTCTTACTATTAAGGTTTTTATCGCGGAAAGGCTGATAAATCCTTCACCAAGCCAGCCAGCGTTTTTTCCAGTATAGTAGTTGTTCCACTTCCGAATGCTTCTGAGATTAACGTTTTTTTGTAAGCCTTGAAGTTATTCGAAATTAGCCGAGAGCGTTCCTCGGATTCTCCACTACGCGCCCAATAAGATAGTACGAATTCTGTTCCTTCTGCGATGGGTCCTTCGATTTCGGGAAACTTAGCTTCTCTTATAAATCTTGACTTTTTCCTGAGCCTCTGATTCTCAATTTCGGTAATCGAGCTGGGGTCTTCAGTCAACTTCTTTTGGGAAACTCCGAAAACTCTTGTAACCGCTCCAAGAGATTTTGAGGCTACATTACGAACTTTAACATCTTCTAACAGTTTGATGAGTGGTCTAACCGTTTTTCCGTCTACTAATCCCTCTTCAGCATACCGTGCGATGGCGATTGTTGAAAATAAGACAACATCTTTATTCTCATTGCCCAGTAAATCAATCAATTTATCCAGAGCTTTCTCATCAATCTTGTCTTTTTCCGCGTAGAAGGTGAGTGCGAGGGCCGCGTTAATTAAAGTTATAGCCGCCTCGTCTCTGAGTAACTCAACCAAGTTTTTCAAAGCCGTTGCACTAATTATATTTTTTTCCGCGTAACGAGCTAATGCAAGTGCGGCGCTTGAGCGTACATAACCACTTTCGTCTTTAAGTAGTCCTGCTAATGGTTCCACTGCTTTCTCTTCAACCACGCCGTTTTCCGCATATCTTGCCAGTGCTAGAGAAGCGTTGGATCTTATAACATTGTTTTCATCGCCCAACAGCATAATTAATGGTTCAATAACTTCAGGATTAACGATACGTTTTTCAGCGTACCAAGCAAGTGCCAAGGAGGAGTTAATCCGCACTACAAAACTGGCATCACCAAGCAAACCAACTAAAGAATCCAAAGCATCCTCGCTTACAATACCCTTCCCTGCATAACTTGCAATCGCATACGAGGCGTTCATTCTAACAACTATATCATCATCACCAAGCATGGCTATTATGGGCTCTAAAGCATTTTTGTTAATCACACCCTTCTTTTCGGAAAAACTCGCTATAGAATATGCAGCATTTTCTCGTGTAATCACTCCCTCGCTCTTAAGAAGTTCGATAAGCCTGTCTAAAGCCCTTGGGTCTACCAAACCGTTCATAGCATATCTACCAATCACAAAAGTAGTGTTTTGAACAATCTCCGAGTTTTCTTCGTTGAGTAATCCTAATAATGATTCTAAAGCTTTTTCATTAACTAATCTATTCTCTGCGTAAGCTCCAATAGCTGTTAAAGAGTTCTTCTTAACATAAAAGTCCTCATCGCTGATTAGAGTTATGAGTAGTCGGAGTGCATTTTCACTAACCAGATTATTATCCGCATAAAATCCTAAAGCTAAAGCGGCGTTGGATCTAATGTGGGCATTCGTATCGCTGAGAAGGTTCGTCAATCCATCTAGGGCCCTTTTATCCACCTGCTTCTTTTCTCCGTAGATAGCTATTGCTAGTGCGGCGTTCATTCTGGTGGTTGGGTTTTCGTCTGCTAGGAGCTTTACTAAGGGCTTTAGAGCCTCCTTCTCAATTAGGTTTTTTTCTGCGGCGTAGGCTATTGCTAGTGCGGCGTTCATTCTGGTGGTTGGGTTTTCGTCTGCTAGGAGCTTTACTAAGGGCTTTAGAGCCTCCTCAGAAAAGATTTCTCTTTTTATATATCTAGCCAGGGCTAGTGCGGCGTTCCCTCGAACATTACTGTTTTCATCCTCAAGTGCTTTCACAATGGGTCCTAAAGCATCTGGGTTTAACACACCCTTTTCAGCGTAATTTGCCATAACTGCGGAAGCTAAAGTTTTAGAATCGGCAAGTTCATCATTAAGCAAATCAGTCAAAGTCTTTGAGACATCCTCAATTATTAAATCCCTTTTAAGATACTCTTCGATCGCATATAAAGCATTTAAACGGACTCGACTATCCTGATCAACAAGAAGTACTGTAAGACGCCTTAGAGCGTTTTCAGAAGTTAAACCTTTAACCGCATATTTTGATAAAACTGCTGAAATTGCAACACGAATACCAGCGTCACTATCCTCACATAAAGCTAGGAGTGGTTCCAAAGCGGGTTCATCGGTTAAATCATTTTCTGCATAAAATCCTAAAGCTATTGCCGCCTTCATACGAATATCATTACTACTATCTTTAAGAAGCATGATTAACGGTGTCAAGGCTTTACCGTCAACGATACGTCTTTGCGCGTAAAGACCAATAGCTGCAGTAGCTCTTAAACGAATTTCTTCATTCTGATCATGAAGCAGCTCAATGAAAGGCTCTAATGCCCTTTGGTCTACTAGGTTATTCTCTGCGTAGTGTGCTAAAGCAATTACATCTCCTTTACGGGTATTAGCATCCTCATCTCTGAGCAATTTTACCAAAGGCTCTATTGCTTGTTCATCTACGAGCCCATTTTCGGCACAAATTGCAATAGCATATACGGCGTTTTCACGAATCTGATTATCCTCATCACTTAATAGTTCTATCAGAGGCTTAGCAGTCTTCAAACCGACTGGGCCCTTGGCCGCATACCATCTTATAGCAATGACGGCGTTTTTTCTGATAGCATTATTATCACTACTAAGTAATTTGATTAAAGGTTCTATAGCTTCGCTGGAGATAAACCCCTTTACCGCGTATCCTCCAACTGCAAAGGTCGCTGCCCATAAGAGGTGGGGATCCTCCTCCCTAAACATCTCAGCTAGAGGACGCAACGCCGCTTCGTTTAACAATCCATTCTCAGCATAAAACCCTATTGCGGTCGCAGCCCTTATTCGAATGTCCATTCGTCCTTCATCGAGTAATTTTATCAAGCCCTCCAAAGCATTACTATCGACTAACCCTCTCTCTGAATAGCGAGCGACAGCGTCCGCCGCCCTCATTCTAACATCCTCATTCTCATCAGAAAGTAAGGTGATGAGGCGCTCTAATGCTTTCTTGTTTACAAGAGCGTTATCAGCGTACCTAGCAATAGCTGTAGCCGCGTTTCCACGGGTACACACATTCTCATCTGTAAGCAGTTTCATTAGCGGTTCAACGGCCTTAACATCAACCGTTCCCTTCTCAGCGTAGTTAGCAACGGCGGTTGCAGCGTTACCCCGAACAAAGCTATCCTCATCGCCAAGCAACTTAATTAAAGAAACTAAAACCATAATGTTAAAGACGCCTTTCTCAGCGTAGTTAGCAATGGCGGTTGCAGCGTTACCCCGAATATCTGTTTCGGGATCTGCGAGGAGCTTGATTAATTTCACTAAAGCCCTTTCATCTATTAAATTGTTATCCGCGTATCTTAGCAAGGTTATTACTGCATTTCCTCGGGCACTTGTATCTCTGTCCTCTAGCAAAGTGATTAGGGGATCAAGGGTTTCATGGTAAACTAGGTGGTTTTCCGCATATATTGCTAATGCGTTTGCCGAATTGGTACGAGTATTCACATCTTTATCCTTTAGTAGAGATATTAGAGGCTCTAAGGCTTCATTGTAAAACAACTTGTTTTCTGCGTATCTTACTATAGCGTAAACCGTGTTTCTACGAATATCATCATTTTCATTGCTTAGCAACTTTGTTAGAGGTTTCAAAGCTTTTTCTGAAAACAACTGTTTTTCTGCATAAAATGCGATGGACTTGATTGCTTTAACACAAATAGAAACATCCTCGTTTTCAAGGAGAGCAATCATAGATTCCAAAACATCCTTGTCTACAATACCATTTTTTGCATATTCACCTATAGCATCTGCAGCATTAGAACATATTTCCGCATTATCATCGCTAAGCAATCTTGATAGGGGCTTTAGGGCTTCTTCATCTAGTAATGCCTTCTTTGAGTACTTGGCAATTGTTGCCGAGGATACTTTACGGATTTCAGGTTCTTCTTCGTCAAGTAGTTTTGTTAGCGTTTTTAGGGCATCTTCAGAGACTATATCCTTCTCTGCGTAAATATTAATCGCAGTAGATGCGTTAAAACGATTTTCAGTATTTTTATCCGTTAATAAATCCACCAAGGGTTTCAAGGCGTTTGCATTCACTTTTCCCTTCTTAGCGTATTGGACAACTGCGTCAGAAGCTTTTGTAGAAACTCTCTCATCTTCTTTCTCTAGCAACTTTATTAAATATTCTAGAGCCTCTTCATGAATTAGTCCCCTTCTTGCGTACTGAGCGATGGCGGAGGAGGAACTAGCAAGAATATCTGTGTCTTCTTCGCCGAGTAGCTTCACTAATGGCGCGAGCGCCTTCTTCTCCACAATACCCGTCTCTGCATAAAGAGATACAGCTAATGCAGATATTCCACGGATAGCATTATATTCGTCTCTAAGTAATTTTATCAATGAACTGACTGTTTTTCCACTAACCACTTGTTTTTCCGCGTATTGTGCGATTGTAATTGCAGAACTTAATCTAGTGTCACTACTTGCATCGTTATGAAGTGTTGATAACGGCTCTAAAGCGCTCTCATCCATGACCCCGTTCATTGCATACAGACCTATTGTTGTCGCAGCATTTGTACGTATGCTACTTTCCCTTTCTCGGAGTAAACCAATAATCGGCTTCAAGGCATTTTCATAAATAAAATTATTCTCCGCATAGATTCTAAGTGTGTTTGACACGCTAGATAAAAGAGTAGTATCCTTCACCTCTAATAATTTTGTTAGGGGTTCAAGTAGCTTACCATCAAGCAGTTTATTTTCTGCACATAATCCAATCACGTTAACTGTTCTGATGCGAAGGGCTAGATTTTCGTCACCAAGTAGGTTAACCAAGTGCTGAAATACCCTCTCATCAAGGAGATTTTTCTCCGCGTAGACCCCTATAGCATCAATAGACCTAACACGTATACCCAAATCCTTATCATCGAGTAAAATTATGAGAGGTTCTAAGGCTTTCTTATCTAGAAAGTCCTTTTGCGCGTACAATCCTAATGCAAGGACAGCGTTTGCCCGTACATTTGTGTTTTCATCTATCAGTGCTTTGATTAGTGGTTCCAGTGCAGACTCTTCAAAGAGATTATTCTTAGCGTAGCTCACTATAGAATTAGCGGCTCTTATTCGAATTTCCGTATTTTTATCATGGAGAAGTTTTGGTAAGTATTTCAACGCGTCTTTGTTAAATAGTTCCTTTTCCGAGTATCGCTCCAGTGCAATTGTCGCTCTCATTTGTATGTCGCTGTTCTCATCGTTGAGGAGTTCTGTAATCGGCTTCAAGGCTTCCTCATAGAAAAGTCCATTAACAGTATACAACATAATAGCCGTTAATGCGTTTCTTCTGATATTCACATTTTCCTCAAGAAGTCTCTCAGAGAGTGGTTTCAAAGCCTTGTCGGTGACCAACCCTTTCTCTGCGTACCTTATAATTCCAATGGCTGCTCTCATTCGTACATCCTTATCATTGTCGCTGAGAAGTTCTGTAAGAGGATTAATCGCCGCCTCGTTTATCAATCCTTTCTCTGCATAGATTCCAATTGCGAGCGCAGCGTTTCCTCGTATATTGGTATCCTCATCTCTTAAAATTCCAATCAGAGGCTGCAGAGCAGAATTATGAATTAATCCGTTCACCGCGTACAAAACTAATGTGATCGCCGCGGTGGTAAGAGTCGTTTTATTGTCATCTGAGAGCAGTTTGGTTAGTGGTTTAAGAGCGTCCTCACTCATTAGGTTTTTCTCGGCGTAGAGGCCTATTGCTGCTACCGCTCTCATTCTTACATCACTGACCTTATCTGAGAGCAGTTTGGTTAGTGGTTTAAGAGCGTCCTCACTCATTAGGTTTTTCTCGGCGTATTGGGCCAGTGCACCTGCGGCTCCCGCTCGTATTGCATAATTTTCGTCATTAAGAAGCAAAATTAGAGGCTTTAAGGCTTTTATGTCAACGTAATCTTTCACCGCATATAATCCTACCGCTGCCACCGTGCTCATTCGTATATCGTCGTCACTATCGCTGAGCGAACTAATCAAAGGTTCTAATCCTCTTTTATCAATAAATCCTTTTTCCAAATATCGACCAATCGCATCGATAGCTTCCAGTCTGACACTCATATTCTTGTCTTGTAGTAGCGTTATGAGATGCTCTAAAATCGATTCGTCTGTGACATTATTCACCGCATAGTAGCCAATCGCATGTACGGCGTTTCTTTGAACGTTTGTATCTTGATCATCCAAGAGTTTGATTAGTTGTGGGAGAGCGCTCTTTGTCACTAAACCTTTTTCCGCGTACAATCCTACTGCTAGGGCAGCATTTCCACAAACATGTACATTTTCATCCCTAAGAAGTCTGTCTAGGCATTCTAACCCTCTTTCATCAACTATGCCTTTTTCCGCGTATCTGGCGATTGCGAATGCAGCGTTTGTGCGGGTAACACTGTCTTCATTGTCTAGCAGGTTTATTAAGGGGTTGATTAGTTTTTCATCTACAATACCCTTACTCGCGAAGTCACCGATAGCGACGGCGGCATTTCTGCGAACATTACTATTATTATCGTTTAAAAGTGTGGTTAATTGAACCAGTACTTTCTCATCCATCAATCCCTTTTCAACATATCTTGCTATCGCAGCTGTGGTAGCTTCACGGATGTCATCGTTTCTATCCTCTATTAATACAAGTAGCGGTTCAACGGCCTTTTTATCAGTAATATCATTTTCTGCGTATCTAGCAATGGCGAGTGAGGCTCTTGCTTTAACGTTAATATCACCATCTGTTAGAAGTTTTATAAGTTGGGTTAACGCGTTTTCATTCACCAACTTGTTTTCTGCATAATACACTAGTGCTGATAATGCATTTGCAACAATCATTTTATCCTTATCAGAAAGTAATTTGATTAAAGGAACTACTGCCTCCGCGTCAACTACTCCTTTCTCAGAGTATAACGCAATTACAGTTGTCGAGTTACCACGTGTTGTGATACTATCTTCGTCAAGGAGAGTTATTAAGTTCTTTAACGCCTTACTCTCAATCATGTCTCTTTTAGCATAGTGCGCTATTGCGACTGAGGCGGCTCCACGAATGTCGCCATCGCTGTCCCCAAGCAAAGTAGTAATAAAGTTCAAAGCCCTACTATCTAGCAACTCATTTTTTGCGTATAACCCGATAGCTATTGCAGCGTTCAAACGTATATTGGGTTCTCCTTTGCCAAGCAGATCGATCAGAGGTTCCAGTGCTTCCTTATCAACTAGTCCTTTCTGAGCGTATAATACAATCGCAATTGTGGCATTAATTTGAATTTCATAGTCAGGGTTACTGAGAAGCGGTATTAACGAACCTAGAGCGTTTAAATCAAAAATATCATTTCTTGCATAGTGTACTAAGGCGGCCGAAGCGTTAACATAAATTTCCTTATCTTTTTCGGATAACAAATTGATCAGGGAGTTTAGAGCTTCTTTATTCACAAATCCCTTCTCCGCGTATTTGGCAACTGCTTCAAGAGCTCTCTTCCGTATTTCAATATTACTATCTCTAAGAAGATTTGAAAGAGGTTCCAAAGCATCCTCTTCAACCAAGTCTCTATTCACGTATCGAACCAATGCAAGCGCTGCATTTGATCGTATGTTTTCATCCTTATCGAGAAGAAGAGAAGTTAAAGGTTTTAGGGCTCCTTCTTCAATTAAACCGTTTTCCGCATAGCCGGCTACAATGTGAGAAGAAATTTGGCGGGTTTCACTATCTTCATATTCTAAAAGTTTAATGAGGGGGTCTAACGCGTCGCTAGAAAAAATGCCCTTTTCTAAGTAGATATCGATTCCCCTTGCAGCGATTCGTTTAATTTCAGCTTTGTCCTCGCTCAACAAGTTTATCATGAATTTTAGGGCGATTGCATTTACCATATTTTCCTCGGCGTATTTTGTAACAGCATAGGTCGCATTTTTACGAATTTCCTTGTCCTCGGAGTTCATCAGATTAATCATCGGGTTTAAAACTCTTTCATCCATTATTCCCTGTTCTAAATATTTCACAATAGCTTGAATTGCGTTTACTCTTACCTCCTTGTCTTGATCCTCAAGAAGTGTAATTAATGAACCTATTCCGCTTTCGTCTACTAGATTTTTCTCAGCGTAACGCCCTACTGCCAGTGCAGCGTTTTTCCTAACTTTAGTTTCATCATCTGCCAGAAGTTTAATCAGGGACTTTACCGCCCGTAAATCTGTCATACCAACCTCAGCGTAGTGCGCTATTGCTAAAGCTGCAAACGATTTTGTTTCACCACTTACTTCTTCCAGAAGTGATATAAGGGGCTCAACCGCCCTGCCTTCAAATTTTCCTTTCCCAGAGTAATTTGCTATCGTATGAGCGGCGTTCATTTTAACCGTACTATCTGAATCGTAAAGAAGCTTAATCAACGGTTCCAAAACTCTGGTCTCATAAACCCCCTCTTCCGCCAAGTTTCCAAGAACTCGGGCAGCAATCGCTCTAACATTAGGCTCTTTGTCAATAAGCAATCGCTCTAGCTTATCCACTGCCTTTTTGATCTTTCCTTCCTTATACGCTTTCAATGCTTCCTCTACAGATTTGGGGTACTCGTTGGAACCGCTACTCATTCAACCCCCTTCATAAGAGTGGATCACTAAATGAAGTAGTCTCTCTTCTTCCGACTAAAAATAATAACTGAAAACGGTTATAATTCTAACGGTTACTAATTATGTTTAATAAGGATGTTATATGAATTCAGCATATGGGAATACGCCCGTATGCTAAGTCTTTAACAAATTTATGTAAGTTATTGAGTTCTGATAGAACAACATCCTCAATCTCCTTAGATACCGCTCTTAGACTCAACCCTGGCTCGAGAATCGCTTGAACTGAAGTTATCATGGGTTCATTGATCGGTTTTCCTATCTGGCTAAGAAGCCAAACATAGACTTCCTTTAGTCCAGAAACCTTTTCGTGAATCTCATTTGCTATTCTATAACTTAGTAAATTGTATATTTTACCGACATGGCTTACTGGATTTTTTCCAGCAGCTGCTTCCGATGATGTCGGCCTATTTAATGGAATTATTCCATTAACTCTGTTTCCTCTACCCACCTGACCGCAATCCGCACCATCAGCCGAAGTTCCCAAAACCGTTAAATAAACTCCGTCAACTCCCCTACCTCTCATGTCCAAAGCGTTTATAGTTAGATCAACCTTATCCATATCCGCCCTAGAGCTAACGAACTGCTCAACTGCTTCTAAAACCTCGTCCTTCTTTCTAAAATAATCTTCCTCGGAGTCAATGAACTGGTCTACAAAGGCGATTGCTACAATAATTTTAAGATTTTTCATTTGTCTCAGTCCCATAATTTTAACATCTTCCCCAGTTTCGGGAAAGGACTTTTTGAACTCCTTGGAATTGAGAAATCTTTCAGTATCAAAAACTATCTCCTCCGTTTCACTCATGGGTGCGAATCCTACAGCAGCCGAGGTATCGTTAGCACCCAGATATTTGCCCTTCCTTTCAAATATATCAACGAGAGCCTGTGACCCTCTCTTAAGCTCAATTTGGTATTTCAAATGCTTTTCGGGGTCCACGAATCTCATATTCTCTCTAAACCATTTTTTAGTGGTATTAATTGTAATCTCCTCAACAGGAATCTCTGTACCTCCCACCTCAAATGTAGCTCTGTCTCCAAACACCATTAACATACGTTTTTTAACCTCACCTCCACCGAATTTCGTTTCAGTTTCACCTGCAGCAAGTAAACTCTTGTCCACATTGTGATGCATAATAGCCCCAAATTTCTCCATATACACTTTCGAAAGAGCTATAGAAATCTCATTCATCACAGAATCGCAGATAGTATCCGGATGACCTAAACCTTTACGCTCACAGATTTCCATTCTCTGCTCCATAAGAGGCACTTGTTTCAATTCATCTATCATTATGTTTACCAAACTTCCATCCTCCAAAACGCTATTTTTCATAAACAGAAATACTCTGAAAAATAATACAAATAAAATAAGTACTAATGACGATTTTTAACATTTTTACCTAACCCCTTACCAAGAGGGCTTTTTCAGTTCCATAACGCTCCGCCTAGAATATATATAAATATTTATTTAATAATAAAAATATAAAAACTATTAATATTATATAAAATATTTTATAAAATTTAAATACTAAAATTATTTAAAATGTACCTAAAAACAGATGATTCTCACAAAATAGTTACAGCAGAAAAAAATGTTCAAATTCCAATTCCTAAGGACAAAAATATGATCAGATGCCTATCTTTTTTATTTCCTTAGATGAAATAATACCCCCTAATTACAAACCTAGCGGAAGTACAATCTGTAGTGTATAAGATCTCTTGCATAGTCAAAACAGTAATTAGCTATTTCTTCAAAATAGAAGCATATGCTCTCGAGGGAGATGAGAAGCCGCTTATCTACATTGCACTCGATTACCTTTTGCGTAAAACTATTCTTTAGATTTGTAAACCCTGTAAGGTCATCTTGTGTTACAAGCCTTTCTTGAGCGTCCTTTTCAAAGTAGGAAAGGAACACTTTTTCAGAAGTTTTCGCAACACTTTCCCCTATATTCAAGAATAATAGAAATATCTCTTCGGGAATTTCGACTTCTCTTGAAAAAATCGTTTTTGCTATTTTCGATATTCTTACTACATAATCCGCAATAGTTTCAATCTTTTTCAAAATAACGCTCCAGGTGACGCATAGAGCATTATCCTCTATACCGATTTTTTTTGCAGCAACCACATTTCTACTTCCAATTATCAAAAGTCTCCTCATCAATAAATACAAACTATCAATCTCTTCATCCTGTTTTATTATGTCATCAATTGCATCAAGATTTTTTTCTTTCAAAGCCTGAATTAAATCTTTCAGCATAAAAGAAATAAGTAATCCCAGTCTCTTTGCAGTCTCCTTTACATCAAAGTTTGATTGCTCAAAAAGATTTTTTATCTCAATCACTTTCTGTGACTCAGAAACTATCTGGAAACCCGTTAAAGCATTTAGAGTATTCGTTATTATCTTCCTTTGAGATGAATTAAGGTATTCTCGTCGGGTAATTAATTTAAAATTATCATACCCCATAAGATAATTTCCAATGATAACCGCTTCTAGCTCATCTTTATTTAAATCATCAATTATTACTTCATTTACCTCGGGAATAACTCCCCAAAGAGAAGCCTTTTGATTAACATAAGACACCTCTAGAGTACCATCCGGATGTTTATAAACGGCGAGTTTATCCCCTCTTTTTATTCTATTCTTCTCAACCCAGTCCTTAGGCAGTGAAATTACATACGACGATTTCCCCAAAGACTGTATCTTCCGAAACTCTAAATTTTCATCCTTTTCATCCGGCATAGTATTTACTATCCTTAATCATAATTTAGTACTCGCTATTCATTAGTATATATTAATGTAACTTGTCATCATACCCTTTGTTTATCAATAAATAAAATTTTAACTTTTGTTTAACAGCTTCTTCTTTTACACTCAGTCAATAATCCGAATTACTTTAACTTTTCTAGAATTCCTGTTTTTAAGGGACTTTTGTGGGGAGCCTCAATACTCAAGTTACACAGCTGCATATATATGTTTAAGTATAAATAACAAAAAGAAATATATATTTATGTATATATAAATAAGAATCATGCTTAGGTGAATCGCCGTGCAGGTTAAATCCTATTTACCAAGTCCTGAAAAAATTTCTGAAAGCAATTTATTTGGTACATATCTCCCCATAATGCAGAGGATAATGATAAGGAGAATAAGGGTAGACCCCAAAAAAGTGAAGCGTTTTAATTTAAAGATAGGGGAATCTAAATATGAAATATACGGCACGCCCAGACATGATTATGATTGGACAAAGAGCCAAGGTCCAAATTCTGGATGGGCTAACGTGGAGGAATTGGCTGGGAGCATTCGAAGAGACGGTTTAATTCATAGTCCCTTAGTTTGCTCCTTCCATAAGTTTGGCTATGGGGAGGATCTAGTAGCAGTTCAGGGATGGAGGAGAATAAGAGCTTCCATTCTAAACAAAAACGATTACATCGACGTTGATTACACAGATGATCTGTCTCCCGAAGAGGCGGAAATTCTTAGCTTCAAGGAGAACTACCATCGGGAACAATTATCAGATTTTGAGATTTCAGCCTTTTTGCACAAGATCAAAAAAAGGAATCCCGATTGGACGTATGAAACAATTGGGGAAATTTTTGGTCTAGGCGGTAAAAATCCAAGCAGCAAGAGAAAAGCAGTTGAAAGCTACCTTTCACATTTTGATTTCTTAGAAAAGCATGGCAAGGATGTCCAACGGTTGGACATAAGCTTCAAACAATTATCCAGAAAAACAACCATGCAGATTCGCGCCGCAGCCAGAGAAATTGTAGGAGAGGAAGAAAGGGAGTTTTTCGAAACTCAGATCCTTGAGGCGTTTTCGAAAGCAAAAGGCAAAATTCCCATAGGACTACTCTGTAATACATTACGCTCTGAGTTCCGCCGGGGTAACCCTATCCGCCCTATCGAAGTGCTGGATTTAATACAGGAAAATGGCGTTTTATTGAGTGAGGGCAAAAATGCGAACAAATGCTACATTAATCTTTTCATTCCACCCGAAATTGTAAGTGCTCTAAAAAACTATGAACCAATTAACATACCTGAAACCAAAAGAAAAAAGGCGTCTCTTGGAATAATAATACTAGACATAATACAAAATTTTCTAAAACAAAGGGGTTACTTCTAAAAACCTGCACTTCGACAATATTCTGAATATGGATTAAGAAAAATATTATTTTAATTGCCTAATATAATCTGATTTTGATTATTATTTTTTCCTTGCTAGGAATGCTTTGATACGTTCCTTGTTTTCCTCTGTTTGGAAGCATAGGGTCTGCATAGTCATCTCATAGTCTAATGCTTCCTCCAAGCTCATGGTGAATCCCCTGTGTATCGCCTTCTTTGTAGCTCCCAGGGCTCCCAGCGGGAACATCTTAAGTAGATTAGCGTATTCCTTCACAGTTTTATCAAGTTCTTCAGCTGGGACAACCTTGTTTACTAATCCTAACTGTTCCGCCTCTTTTGCGTCTACTAACCTGCCGGAAAAAATGAGTTCAGTCGCTTTATGGAAGCCCACAAGTCTGGGAAGGAGCCAAGTTCCGCCGCCATCAGGAATAAGTCCTACTGCTAAAAATATTTGCCCGAAACGCGCATTCTCCGAAGCTATTACAATATCACAGGCTAGCGCCACATTGCAAGCCCCACCACTAGCCACACCGTTAACCGCAGCTATCACTGGTTTCTCCATGTCCCAAATCCCTCTAACGATTTCCGCCAAGTTTTGATTCAAAGTCCTTCTGAGTTCAAAGGGAGGTATGCGTTGCGCCATATCCATATCTCCCACATCTCCTCCCGAACTGAAAGCTTTTCCCGCACCAGTAATGACCACCACTTTTATAGCGTTATCGGATGCAAGTTCCTTTAAAGTCTGCACGATTTCTACCTGCATTTCTATACGCATAGCGTTCAACTTTTCCGGACGGTTCATCCTTATTGTTGCGACACCTTCATCTTTTTCTAAAATAATGTATTTCAAGCTAATGTCAATCACGCTCCTTTTATACATAATAATTGGAAAGGCAAATAATCACTCCACTAAGTTAGTTTTTCTATAAAAATAGGGAACTTGTTAAACAACCAATTTTGGTAATTTGACTCTTATAATTTCTTCCGCTTCTTTGACGATTCTCTCAATTAATTCTTTAACTGTGGGAATCTCATTTATCCTACCTGCAACCTCTCCACCGGGCATCGCGGAATTTTCAACATCACCAGTCTCTATAGCCTCCATAGATTTGATCTCAAACCTAAACTGCTCTTCTTCCGGGGCACCTGATCGAGCCAACTCCTGCATCTTCAAAACCGCCGGGTTCTTAAGATACCTAAGATTTCCGAACAACCCCTTGGTAACTACGGTATCCCGTGTATCCTTAATGTCTCTAACAAAATTCTTGTAACTCGGCAAAAATTCACTCTCCTGAGTCGCAATAAACCGTGTTCCCATCTGTATTCCCACCGCGCCAAGAGCCAGCGCCGCAGCCAAGGTGGTGCCATCACAAAAGCCACCAGCACCGACAACGGGGAGTTTCACGGAACGAACAACCTCGGGCAATAACACCATAGTATGGACGGGATCAAAGGCTACGTGCCCGCCTCCCTCGTGGCCGGATGCAATGACGAGGTCTGTTCCCATTCTTTCAACCTTTCGAGCGTGATAGGGGGATGGTACGACATGGAAGTGGAATGCGCCTGATTCCTTTATGCTCTCTAAATAGGGCTCGGGGTTGCCCGCAGAGGTGATAATAACTTTTAGTCTTTTAGCAACCTCGGAATCCGTTTCCCTAGCCTCTAGAGCTGCGTTGATCAGTTCGCCGGCAACTGGTTGAAATTCGACGGCAACAGGTACGTTTATGCCAAAAATGCCTTGGGAATTCTCGGTCAGCTTTTTAATTGTTTGTATCGATGAGAGCATCTGCTCTCTGGGGGAAAGGTTTTCGAAGCCGAAAAGGGGTTTGAAGCCGAGGGCGACGACTCCCATTCCAATTGAGGAGATGATTCCAAGTCCACCGGCATTTGAAACAGCGGCGCAAAGCTTGGTTGTATTGTAGGGACCCATTCCTGCTTGGATTATAGGGTGCTTTATTCCGAGCATTTCGGTAAGTTTTGTTTTTATCATTTTCTTCCTCCTTGAGGATGGATAAGTGTCTCATTGGTTGTGCTGTGTTTGTATAAATGTTTTGCCTCACTAGTTTCGATTCGGACACTTTTTAAAATTTGTCGACCGAGTTACCTAGTTTAAAATGAAGTCTGATTTTAGCGGGATACAAAGTGGAAATATGTTGTAATTCTTGACTTTTAGCCGCCTAGTGCTGCTTTGGAAATTTTTGAGAATTCTTTCATGTTTGTGGCTTCGATACACATTTTCTTTACTGCCATTAGTGTTTCCAGTTTTGATTCACAGATTTGCGCTGCGTAGACTTTAGCTTCTTCGAGAACTTTGTCCGGTGGAACCACTTTGTTGACGAGTCCAATTCGTAGAGCTTCGTTTGCATCGATTCTTCTTCCGGTGAATGATAGGTCTCTGGCTAAGCCTTCGCCCACGACTGGTCTTAGGAGAGTGTAGAGTGGTGTGGCGCCAAATTTTATTTCGGGGTGTTGGAAGAACGCGGTCTGGGATGCGATTCTAAAGTCGCACATTAGGGCTAGGTCTAATCCTCCCGCCAGTGCAGGACCGTTAAGTGCTGCTATTAATGGTTTTGGGAAAGTCATCACGTCTATGTGGTATTGCCATGATGCCTCGAAGAAAGCTTGCATATTCTCTGGTGTTAGGCTCATAAATTCGGATGTGTCAAAACCAGCAGAGAAAACCGGTCCTTTTCCGGTTAGTATAACCACTTTTATTTCATTGTCCTTTGCTAACTTGGCGAGTGTTTCTGTTAATTGTTTTCTAAGTTCTACCGAGAGGGCGTTTCTTTTATTTTCTCGGTTTAGAGTCACTATGGCTGTGTTCCCTTCCTTTTTCACAACTACCAATTTTTCCGACATTATTTTTCCCTCCGGATTTTTTGAACTTCTTATTTGTCTGCTAATATTAAGTTTGTCCAAAGAAAACCATCATTGACGGATATTTTTTCATAATTTTTAGAAGTCATTTCAGTTTCTTGGTAAAAGATTTACCCGTTTTTAGTTTCATGTTAGATAGCTTATTTTTTGGTTCAATCGCTGAGCTTTCAAAAGTGGGTTTTTAGGGCAGCTTTCATTTATTTAAAACTTTATTCACAATGGCAGTTAGCTTGGATACAGGGTGGTTGGAGAGGAGGATCGTAACTGATAAAAGTTATATATTTGACCCTCGCTCATTAGCAGACACTGGATTTGAAGAGTGGTGAGAGATTATGGGTAAAATAGGAGCTATAGACTGCTGGGCTGGAGTTTTACCTCCTGAACAAACGAAAAATTGGCCTCCTCAATTTCAGCATATATTCAATAGGTATAAAACACCAGAAAAAATGTACAAAGGATTCGCACCAGAAGAAATGATTCAGGAAATGGATGAAGCTGGAGTTGACAAAGTAATTCTATCCGCATTTGTCTATAAAGAAATGAGGGTGGATAATGATTATATAGCGAAAGTCTGCGACCAGTTTCCAGACAGATGCGTCGGATGCGGAACCATTGACCCACGTGAGGGTATGAAAGCTGTTAGGGAAGTTGAAAGAATAGTGGACGATCTACATATGAAAGCTATCAAACTCGAACCCTACGCCTATGGTGACGAGATTGTAGGCTTGCCTCCAAACCATAAATATTACTATCCCATTTACGCAAAATGCATTGAGCTTGACATACCAGTCACCATTCAGATAGGTCACACGGGTCCACTTCTACCATCGGAGTGCGCCCGCCCTATATACCTTGATGAGGTTGCATTGTTCTTCCCCGAGCTGAGAATAATTGGCGGGCATCTTGGACAACCTTGGCACGAGGAAATGATGATTCTCGCATGGAAGTTTCCGAACTTGTATGTAGATACCTCTGCAAGGGCTCCGAAGTTCTGGCCGGACTCATTTAAGATGTACGCTGCAACTTGGGGGCAGGACAAGGTTCTTTGGGGAACAGACTATCCACTTTTAACGTTTAAGAGGTGTATTGATGAAGTTGAAGCACTAGGGTTAAGCGAACAGGCTAAGAGAAAAGTACTGAGAGATAATGCAGTTAAAGTCTTCAAACTCTAGAAACGAAAAATCTAGTCTGCATTGATACTTTTTTGAATCAAAACTTCTCTCATAGTAAAAAAATGGAGAAGAAAAAATTAACTCGGGAGGTTTTAGCCTTTTTTCGCTTCTTCTCTCAGAACTCTTTTCAAAGGTTTACCAATGGAACTCATCGGGAGCTCCTTTCTAAATTCCACCAGCTTTGGTACCTTGTAAGATGCGAGCTTTTGCTTACAGTAATCGATTATTTCCTTTTCCTTAACCTTTCCCTCGAATTCGGGCTTCAGAACGATGTATGCTTTGACTATTTCGCTTCCTGGCTTTTTTGGATCCGGTACACCTACTGCTGCGGCTAGCATAACAGAGGGAATTTCGTAAAGGACATCATCGACCTCTCTCCCGCCAACGTGGAAACCAGACACGTTAATCATATCTTTTTTGCGGTCAACGATATAGAAGTAACCCTCTTTATCCATTTTTACGATATCCCCGGTGTAGAGCCATCCGTCCCTTATTGTGTCTGCGGTTTCCTCTGGCATGTTTAAGTAACCCTTAAAAACTTGCGGTCCTCGAATTATGAGTTCACCAGGCTCACCCACAGGCACTTCATTCACTCCCTCAACTATGTCAACGACTTTAGCCTCAGTATCCGTTAAGGGTAGACCAATGCTTCCCACTTTCTGCTTACCTTTCCAAGGATTACACAAACCAATGGGAGAAGCCTCGGTAATCCCATAAACCTCGACAAGTTTGGAGCCAGTCTTACTCTCCCACTCTTTTATCAGTTCAGGGGGAAGCGCTACAGAACCGGAAATACAGATTTTGAGTGAACTGAAATCTGCTTCTTTAAATTTTGGATGATTCAACAAACCAGTGAATATAGCTGGAACTCCCGCGAACATGTTGACCTTGTACTTTCCAAAATTCCTTAACATGGCTTCATAATCTCTGGGATTAGGTAAGCAAACATACGCTGCCAGATTACTGAATACAAGGTGGAATGCGCCATTCCCTCCGGCGTGGAATGGAGGATACATTGTCTGGAGCACCGTCTTACCTTTTTCCCAGTAACCCTGAGCCCAGAACTGGTGTTGAATTGTGTTTGAAACAACATTGTAGTGTGTGAGCATCGCACCTTTCGGGACTCCCGTTGTACCTCCGGTGAAGTAGAGCGCAGCAGGATCTTCTCTCACGTTTATTTTGATTTTAGGCGGTTTGGGCGGGTGTGTTTCTACTAATTCCTTAAAGTAAAGTGCTTCGGATTTGGGAACCTGTATGGGTTGAGGATTATCACCGTATTCAGTGGTGTTGGTCATAATGACTTTTTTGATCGTGGTTTTGTCTATCACTTCTTTTACCACTGGGTAGAAAAAGTCGAAGGTGATTATCGTTTCTACCTTACAACTATTTATTTGTCTCTTTAGTTCCTCTCCAGTGTATAATGGGCTAATTACCGCCGGGATTCCTCCTGCTTTTTGGATGCCATAGTAACTGATGAACCATTGTGGAAGATTTATGAGATGTATTCCAACAAAATCACCCTTTTTCACCCCAAGCTCCGCTAAAGCTGCAGCGAACCTATCACTCAGCTCTTTAATATCCCTGTACTTGAATTTTCTTTCCTGATAGAGAAGCATCGTAGCATCTACAGGGTCTTTGGCCCATTGTTCTAAAAGCTTAAAGTCAGGTATTTCTGGATATTCTGCGTGTTCAGGTACACCAGGATCGTAGTTTCTCAGCCATGGTTTATCTTCATAGGTTAAATTACCTCTCATTTCTCATCACCCTTTCATAAGAGCTAAAATAACTTAAACTCTCACTATTTATATCTTTTGAAATAATTACAGAAAAACTTCAGAGGCAACCGTTAGAAACAGAGTTACTATATGAAAAACCGCAGTTGCCGGGAAATGAAGAAGACGAAATCTTTTCGAAACAATTAAAGCTATAGGCTTTGGGACAAATTGTTTGCTCTTTCTTTCAAAGGCCCTTCGCTAGAACGCGTTTAAACCCATTCTAGCTGGGTGAAGCCCGGCACCCTCTATCCCGTCCGCGAATGCTTCCGGGAATGCCTTCCGTGACTACTACTATAAGAACCCTTTTTTAAGCCTTATCAGTATAAATCATTCTTTTAAAAGTACCACAGAGAGAGGGGACGGTACCCTTTCAGGAAAAGTTAATGAGCTGCTGCTTCTTTTCCCTTCAAGGGTTGATGCCCGGCGTGGCCATCCATCCATGTGCAAGGTAGAGTAAAAAAGAACCCAGAAATAGGATAGTGGGTAGAACTTATAAGGGAGAAGTGATGCCAAGTAATTCCTATAAGAGGGATGTTGTTTAAACCCCCGGCGGCGTATGGTTTCCTTAATAAAGAGTGAAACTAATTTTGTCCCAAAACCAAAGCTATATACTAGTTACTAGTTTTAAAATGTGAAACAAATTAAAAACGTGAAAATAGGTGGTAAATTTTGGGTTCAAGAATAGGGGCAATAGATGTTTGGGCGGGTGTTGGTAAAATAAAAGGTACCTGGCCGCCCGAGTTTACACATATTTTTGATAGATACAAGGCTTCCCATAAAATTCTGGAAGGCGTCGACCCCGAAACAATAATCCAAGAGATGGACGAGGCTGGAGTGGATAAGTTGATTGCCTCAGCGTTTCAATACAAGGGAGTCGGAATAAACAACGATGAAACCGCAAAAATTTGCGACCAATTTCCAGACCGGTTCATAGGCTGCGGTACGGTTGATCCACGCGATGGTATGAAAGCCGTTAGGGAAGTGGAAAGAATAGTAAACGACCTACATATGAAAGCCATAAAATTGGAGCCCTATCAATACGCGGATGGCATTGTAGGCCTCCCCCCAAATCATAAATACTACTATCCCATCTATGCGAAGTGTATTGAGCTTGATATACCAGTTACTATCCAAATAGGTCACACCGGACCACTTTTACCCTCGGAGTGCGCCCGCCCTATATACCTTGATGAGGTTGCATTGTTCTTCCCCGAGCTGAGAATAATTGGTGGGCATCTCGGACAGCCCTGGCATGAGGAAATGATGATTTTTGCATGGAAATTTCCAAACGTTTACATAGACACCTCCGCGCGAGCACCTAAATTCTGGCCTGGATCATTCAAACAATTCGTAGCGACCTGGGGGCAGGACAAGGCCCTTTGGGGAACCGATTATCCTCTTCTGGATTTTAAGAGGTGCCTTGACGAAATTGAGCAAATGGGTTTAAGCCAAGAAGCTAAAAGAAAACTTCTAAGAGATAACGCAATCAAAGTATTCAAGCTTAAATGAAAAGAAGGAGTTCTCGTGATTATGGAAAATACTATGAGAGCTGCGAGATTTTACAAGGCTGGCCAACCTCTGATTATTGAAGAATTACCAATCCCCAAAATTGGCGTAGGAGAGGTGCTGATAAAAGTAAAAGCCTGCGGAATCTGCGGCACAGATGTTCACATCGCCCGCGATGGCACCATTCCCACCGCTAAAACACCAATCACCCTAGGACATGAGATAGCCGGGATTATCTCAGAAGTGGGAACTGGCGTGGAAGGATGGAAAGTTTGGGATAAAGTTATAGTAATTTCCTCGATTACCTGCGGAACATGTTATGCGTGTAGAAGTGGTCATGAAGGTCTTTGCGTTAATGCTCGGATACTGGGGCTTCACATAGATGGTGGTCTAGCAGAGTACTTGAAAATACCTGCATCATGTCTTACAAAAATACCCGACGAAGTTCCCTTAGAACAAGCCGCCATTATTGGTGATGCTGTTGCGACCCCATACCATGCGATAATTACTCGCGGAAATTTGAGACCGGGTGAAACCGTTGCGATTTTTGGATGCGGAGGATTAGGGTCGCATGGAATACAGATAGCTAGACTAACTGGAGCCGCAAAAATCATTGCTATTGATGTTTCTGACGAGATTCTCGAGAGATCAAAGAAACTAGGAGCTGACTTCACCATAAATTCTACTAAAGAGAAAACGGGTAAAAGAATTAGTGAAATCACAGACGGGAAGGGAGTAGATCTAGCATTAGAATTTGTAGGAACATCGGTAACCATAGACCGAGCGGTTAAGAGCATCCGAAAGGGAGGAAGAGCGGTTATCGTGGGGATCGGCCCGGAGAAGATAGAGCTGGTATCGCCATACATATTTGTTTACTGTGAAGATCAAGTCATAGGCTCTTTCGGAAGCTCCAAAGAGGAGATTGACCGGATATTGGAACTCCTTAAAATGAGGAAGCTTAATCTTTCACATTCAATAAGTCAGGTGTTAAAACTTGAACAAATAAATGAAGGGCTCGAAAAGTTGGAAAAAAAGGTAGATAATCCAATCCGAATTGTAATCCAAATCTAGAGATGGAATTGGGATAACCGATTCTTGTAACCGAAGGTTAAACCCCTTTAAACACAAATGAAATTGGAGGGATAATTTTGTCGAAAGGTATAGAAGATATTTTCAAAACAGAACCATACGAAGGAGAGAGTAAAGTCCTTTCATTGGAAGAAGCAATAGAAAGATACGTACACCCCAAAATGTTTCTCCATGTCTCAACCAGTAGAACCTCATTCAGCGCCGTCACCGAAATATGTAGACAATTTAGGGATAAAAAGCCGCAGTTTGAAATAATTTGTTTAGGAAGCGCACTACAGATCCAAATACTTGCTGCAGAGAATCTAGTAAAAAAACTGATAACGAGTTATATAGGAAATGTTTTTCCTGCTCCTTCCCCCTCAAGAGCTTTTCAGAGAGCTATTGACAAAGGTATGGAGGTTGAGCATTGGTCAATGCTCTCAATAGTGCTAAGACTATTAGCGGGGGCTATGGATGTCAAGTTTATACCCACAAAATCAATAATAGGTTCAACGATGGAGAAGGAATTAAAAGAAGACTTCTTGGTAATCGAGGACCCCTTCGGAAGCGGGGAAAAAGTAGGTTTGATGAAAGCTGCCAAACCAGATCTATCCATATTACACGCGTGGTGCGCAGACCCAAATGGAAATACTATAATTGGATTGCCTATAGCTGAGAGAGCCTCCGGTGCATACGCCAGCAAGAACGGAGCCTTAGTAACGGTTGAGAAGATTGTTTCAACAGATTTTATTAGAAAAAACGCCTCGAGGGTTGATATTCCAGGGCACCTTGTAAATGCTGTTTGCGAAACTCCCTTCGGAGCCCATCCCTTCGCTGTCTATAATCCTGATGGTTCAAGTTATTATCAGGATATCCCTTTCAACATAGAACTAAATAAGGCCAGTAGAAAAGAGGAAACAATGAAACAGTGGATAAAAGAATGGGTTTATGATGTGGGAGATTTCCAAGGATATTTGAATAAGTTAGGCTCTGAGAGACTAATGCTTCTTAAGGGAAGAAGCCAACCTGATTCTTGGAAGTGGTTGCTTCCTGATACTCTGAGGAATATGCCCAGATTTGACAAATTTACCGAAGAGGAACGAGCCATAGTAGCAGCCTCTAGAGAATTAGTCAAAACAATTAAGAAGGATGGATACCGAATTCTTCTCGCTGGAATTGGCATGGCTAACCTAGCTGCATGGTTAGCAGTTCATAATCTTAGGACTGAGAAAACTCAGATTGATTTGCTTGTGGAGTGGGGTATGTTTGGTTATCTTCCAAAACCAACGGATCCCTTCATCTTTACGACGGCGAATATACCAACATGTAAGATGCTAACTGATTTAGTTGGTTCAATTGGGATAAATGTGAATTATCCAAAATCTATGGCGATTCTCTCCGCTGGGCAGGTGGATAAATACGGAAACACTAACTCAACAAGAATTGATGGAATGGCGCTCGTGGGAAGTGGAGGTGCTAATGATATCGTTGCTAGAGTAAAAGAGACAGTGATAATAATGGTACAAGATAAAACACGCCTAGTAGAAAAGGTACCCTACATAACATGTCCGGGAGAAAAGGTTAGCAAAATCATAACCTCACAAGCCATATTCGAAAAAGAAAACGGAACTATGGTTTTGAAAAAATACTATCCTCATCAAGGATTTTCAGAGAGTGAAACAGTCCGAAAAATAGGAGAGAACACCGGATGGAAGATTGAGTTAGCTGATGTCCTCGAAAAAATTGACTTACCGACCGAACAAGAATTATCACTCTTGAGAATCTTCGACCCCGACCGATTCTTCTTAGGGCTCCTCTGAAACTTTATAAAAAGATTATTAAGTTAAAAGTCTGACTATACCACACCTCATCTCTGGATAGAATAATATGCTTTCATAACAATAAGGATTAAACTAATCGCATAGTTTATGAAAAATTGATTCTAAGGAGGCGTGGACCGTTGGTAGTTAAAGAAGAGAAAAAACTCAAAACAATTATCACACAGAAAGAGCCCCCAGTCGGTAGAATAATCTTGAATCGCCCCGAAAAACTGAACGCCATAAACATGGAACTACTAATCGAAATAGAAGATACTTTGAAAGAGTTTCAAAACGACAACGAAATAAAGATTGTAGTAATTAAATCTGCAACTGAAAAGGCTTTCAGCGCCGGGACGGATATAGATTTTGTTAGCTTACCTGAGTCTGTTTGGAAGCAGAGGGAGATTCCAAAACAACTACACAAAACCTTTCTTGCTTGTAGAACGTGTGAAAAGCCGATCATATGCGCCGTTGATGGTCACTGTTTAGGAGCAGGACTAGAACTGGCAATTTCATGTGACTTTATAATAGCCACCAACCGTTCTAGGTTCGGTCTCCCGAACATTAAGGTAGGAATTCCCGCTATCGTTGAAGCTGCTATTCTAGTTCAAGCGATTGGAGTAATGGGAGCCAGAGAACTTGCTCTTACTGGAAAGTCTTGGGATGCTGAGAAGGCGGAGCGACGTGGGTTAGTCAACTCGGTGGTTCCGCCAGAAGAGCTCGACAAAGAGGTTCAGAGATGGGTTGACATACTCTCAAGATACAGTAACACCGTTTTCGCCACCCAGAAAGACATCATTCATAAGTGGATGACCACCGATCTGGACACCGCAATCGACTATTCCATAAACACCGTCCTTATAAATTTCACAACCTTAGACACAAGGGAAGGAATGGCTGCATTTTTAGAAAAGAGAAAAGCAAAATTTGAGGATAAGTAAGATTTTTTCCAATACCACTAATCAATAACTGTAGGTGCAGCAAAATGGGGCTATCTGAAAAGGTGGGTGTTGTAGGTTTAGCGCAGTCAAAGTACGGTTTGAAACTTAATCAAACCATTCCCGAAATCGCATATGATGTGGTTACCCGGGTTTTGGATGACGCGGGCCTAAGCATTCATGATATTGAAAATGTTGTAAGCTCTTCTGTGGATCTATGGGATGGAGCAACAGCTTCAGGTGCGTTCCTTACCGAGGTGGTTGGCGCTGTTATGGGGTCCGAAACCAGAGTAGCTGATGATGGTATTTTGGCGGCTTTTCATGCTACTCTAAATATCCTATCAGGAAATTTTGATGTGGTTCTAGTTCTGGCCCATTGTAAGGGTTCTATGGGAGCTCATTATGACATCACCAACTGGGTTTTCGATCCCGTTTACCAGCAGAAGTTAGGTTTAGATTATCTTTCATCCGCTGGTTTACAGGCTAGTTGGTACATGAGTAAATACGGCTTGTCTGAGGAGCAGTTTGCAAAGGTATCAGTTAAAAATCACAAAAACGCGTTTAATAATCCATACGCGTATCAGCCAATGAATATAAGCGTGGATGATGTTCTCAACTCCGATATGCTGTCCTATCCGATTAAGTCTCTGGACGCCGCTCCAATCTCAGATGGGGCGTGCGCTCTGATATTGGCGTCGGAGAAAAGGGCCAAGGAAATAGCGAGGGATAAAGGCAGGGAACCAATTTGGATTAAGGGTTTAGGTAACTGCTATGATTCTCATTATCTTGGTGACCGAGACCTTACAGAATGTTCAGCCTTAACCATAGCCACTAAGAAGGCCTATGAACTAGCAGGTATTGATGATCCCGTTAAAGAAATAGACGTCGCAGAAATTTCTGAACCCTTTTCTTATCAAGAGCTTTTATGGTCTGAGGGTCTTGGTTTCTGTGAAAGAGGAGGCGGAGGAAAGCTCATCGACAATGGCGTGACTGAGATGGACGGAGAGTTACCTGTTAATCCCTCGGGAGGGATGCTAGCAGGGAATCCCTACATCGTAGCCGGGTTAACAAGACTCGTTGAGGCCGTGGAGCAATGCTGGGGCGAAGCCGGTGATCGACAGGTATCCGGAGTAGAAACCGCCTTAGCACACGGAACTACAGGTCCTAGTGGGCAAATGCATTGCGTCATTATTGTTGGAAGATGAGTGAGGAGGTGTAAGCTCATGAAGAGAAATGCTGCAATTATTGGAACCGGGCAAACCAAGCATATGAGCAAAAGAAATGATGCTAATGAGGCTGAAATGGTGTTCGAAGCGGCGAGTAGAGCTCTAGATGACGCCCAATTAGAAATGAGGGATATAGAAGCAGTGATAACGGATAATATGGAATTATTCGAGGGCAGAGCACTTCCAGATATGTGGGTTGCAGAGGGTGCTGGTGCGTACTTGAAACACCAGTTGAAGATTGCTACGGGAGGGACATCAGGTTCTTCCGCTGCCATAGCCGGATACTACACCGCGGCCTCGGGTCTCTTCGATCTTGTTATGGTGGTTGGGTTCGAAAAACACTCTGACGGTCATACTTTTGCTGGTATGGCTCTTGCTGATCCCTTTTGGGATAGACCAGTCGCTTCGGCTGCGGCTGGGAATTTCGCGCTATCCATAACCGAGTATATGGCATCTAGAGGCGTTACGCAGGAGCAAGCAGCAGAGGTTGCTGTGAAGGCAAGAAAAAACGCGTTAAACAATCCTTATGCACATCTTCAAATCCCCGATATAAGTGTGGATAAGGTTTTGAACTCTCGGTATATTGCGTATCCTATTCACCTGTTTGATATATGCCCGCAATCAGATGGCGCATGTGCTATTATTTATGCTTCCGAGAAGAAAGCCAAGGAGCTTTGTGAAAACCCTGCCTGGGTTAAGGCCGCTGTCACCCGACACGACACCCCCTATTTAGGTGATCACATAAACAGGCTGGCCACCATAAGAACAATTCGTGAATGTTCTAAAATAATCTATAAGAAGTTAGGTATAACAAATCCCTTGAAACAATTTGATGTAGCAGAGATTTACGAACCTGTTTCTTACGCCGAGTTGGCGTGGTATGAAGCTATGGGATTCTGCAAAGAAGGGGAAGCTGGTAAACTCATCGACGAGGGTGTCACATCAATGGACGGTGAACTTCCTGTGAACCCCTCCGGCGGCGTTCTCTCCACCAACCCTGTAGGCGCTTCAGGCGTTATCAGAGCTGCAGAAGGAGCATTACAGATTCATGGGAAGGGTGATAAGAGACAGATCCCTGAAGTTGAAACAGTTCTAGTCCACGGATATGGAGTTTATACTTGGTGTGATATGATGGTTTTATCAAGCCACTTGTAAAAAGGGGTTAAGTGTAATGTCCGACAGTGAAAAGAAAAAAGAAGAACAGGGACTTCTCAGGACTTCTATAAATATGGATCTCGAATACCGATGGTCGGGAGGTAGCTATTTCACCAATTTTTACAAGGCATGGAAAGAAAAGAAAAAGATTTTAGGAGTTAAATGTTCGAATTGTGGTCGAGTTTATCTTCCTCCAAGACTTATCTGCAGCAAATGCTATAAAAAGATAGACGAATGGACCGAGATAAGCGATAAGGGCACCGTTCAAGCGTACACTGTAGTTTACCAACCATTTATCGATCCCAGAACAGGAAAGCCGAGACCAGTTCCCTACGGAATGGCACTCATCCAGCTGGACGGCGCGGATACAACAATCAATTACTTCTTGGAAGAAAACGATTTGAGTAAAATGAGAATAGGCATGAGAGTTCAAGCTGTGTGGAGGGAAGAGTTAGAAGGAAACATTACCGACATCCTATTCTTTAGAACTATTGAGGAGTGAGATTCATCATGAAAGAAGAAGAGGCTGTTACACTATCCACAAGGATTTTGCTGCCTTTCAGCTACAGTGTAGGTCTTACTGCTAGTAGGTTTTTCATCGAGCTGAGAGATAATAAAAGAATAATGGGAACTAAGTGTCCTAAGTGTGTTCGTGTTCTTGTTCCCCCACGCAGGTACTGTGGAGAATGCCTTGCGGAGGTCGACGAATGGGTAGATGTTGGGGACAAGGGTACCCTAGTTGCTTACACAATTATGCATAAGGCGAGCCCCAATCTCCCTAAGAAACCACCATTCGCTTACGGCGTCATCAAACTCGATGGAGCGGATACCAACATTGTTCACATTCTTGGAGAGGTGGATCTGAATAAAATTAATCCGGGTATGCGCGTTCAAGCTGTTTTCAAAGATAAGCGGGAGGGAAGCATTCTAGATATAGACCACTTTAAACCGCTCTAAAACTGTAGGAGGTAATTAGGATGAGTATAATTTACGAAAAAAAGGGTAGAATAGCAATAATCACTATAAACCGCCCTGAGGTTCGAAACGCCCTAGACCCTGAAGCCATAGGAGCACTAAACAAAGCCTGGATAGATTTCAGAGACGATCCGAATATTTGGGTCGCCGTTATAACGGGCGCAGGAGACAAAGCCTTTTCCGCGGGGGCGGATATCCGAAAAATCGGAGAGTTTTATTCCAAACTAAGCTCAGCAGAACGTTTGGAAATGGCGGAAAAAGAACTGGGACTAGGAGGAATCACCAGGAACTTGGAGATATGGAAACCCATAATTGCGGCGATAAACGGACACTGTCTAGCCGGAGGAATGGAGATAGCACTCTCCTGTGATATTAGAATAGCCTCCGAAAACGCAGTTTTCGGTCTAACGGAGGCACGCTTAGGAATAATGCCTGGAGCCGGGGGAACACAAAGGTTACCCCGACTGATACCCTTAGCCAAAGCCCTTGAAATGATGCTAATGGCAAAGACACTAGATGCTCAGGAAGCCCTACAGATAGGTCTAGTAAACAAAGTTGTACCTCTGCCAGAACTAATGCCCACCGCCATGGAAACCGCTCAAAAAATTTGCGAGATGGGCCCGTTAGCGGTTAGAGCAATTAAAAAGGCAGTTCTAAGAGGGTTAGAAATGCCTCTAAGAGAGGGGCTTCTCTTAGAACAGTACCTGGCAGAGCCCCTACGGCAGAGCGAAGATGCTAAAGAGGGAATAAGAGCGTTTATAGAGAAACGCAAACCAGACTTCAAAGGGAAATAATCCCCAGAATAACTGGGTGGTTTGTTTTATGGAGAAGCTAATAATCTGTGTTGCGTTGACTGGAAATTTTCACACTAAAGCCGACAATCCCAACCTACCCGAGAAACCAGACGAGATTATCAAGCAGGCATACGAAAGCTGGGAAGCGGGAGCTTCAATTATACATGTTCACGCGAGGGATGAACAAAACAGGCCTACCACCGATGTCAACATTTTCGGAAAAATAATCGAGGGAATAAGAGAGAAATGTGACGCTGTTATCTGCGTTTCCACTGGTGGAGCAGCAACAATACCCCTAGAGAAAAGACTCGAACTAATACCCACCTTCAAGCCCGAAATGGCCTCATTCAGCGTTGGTGCCGGGGTAACCGGAAGATACGATTTCAAAGAAAGAAAATGGGTAAGAGACTTCGTCCTAAAGCAAAACTACTCGGAATTAGAGTACATATCCCGAACCATACTTGAAAACGGAACCAAACCCGAACTCGAAATCTACGACACCGGCTTCATAAACAACGTAATGCTCCTGAAAGAAATCGGCGCACTAAAAGAACCCCTACACTTCAACTTTGTTATGGGAATCCCCGGCCAATGCATACTACCCACACCCAAAAACCTACTACACCTAGTGGAGAGTATTCCGCCAAACTCCACTTGGCAGGCAGCAGGAATGGGGAGATACGCTTTTCCGATAGCAGCGGTCACTATAGTTTTAGGCGGCCACGTGAGGATAGGCATGGAGGACAGTGTTTACATTTCAAAAGGTGAACTAGCGAAAAGCAATGCCCAGTTCGTAGAGAAGGTAGCGAGAATAGCCGATGACATTGGGAGAGAAATAGCAACACCAAAAGAGACACGCAAAATACTGAGCATAAAGTGAAAACAAAGGTCACGGACCAACAAAAAATAAGGAAAAAGTGGTTAGACAACCAATTTTGGTAACTTGTTCCGAATAATATCTTCCGCTTCCTTCACAATTCTTTCCATAAGTTCTTTTACAGTTGGAATATCTGAAATCCTACCCGCCACTTCACCCCCAGCCATGCCCGAATTCACAATATCTCCCCTATCGATTGCCTCAAAACCCGCCATCTCCAGTTTAAAGAGTTCTTCCTCTGAGGCACCTTCCCGCTCCGCCTGAAAAAGCCTCTGTGCAGCCGGATTTTTCATATATCTTATTTTTCCAAAAAGTCCCTTAGCCAAAATGGTGTCTCTAACATCTTTAGTGTTAACAACAAAGTCCTTGTAAGGCTGGTGAAAATCGCTCTCTTTAGTGGCAATAAAACGAGTACCCATCTGCACACCCACAGCACCCAGAGCCAGAGCAGCCGCTAGCGTCGCCCCATCCGAAAAACCTCCCGCAGCAACAACCGGAATTTTAACCGCTTTTACCACTTCCGGAAGCAAAACAATACTATGCACAGGTTCGTGGGCAACATGACCTCCTCCCTCGTGACCGCTTGCTATAACTACATCTGTTCCGTAAGCTTCTACTTTTTTTGCGTGATAGGGTGATGGACATACATGGAAGTGGTACGCCCCTGCTTCCTTTATACTTTCAACGAAGGGTTCAGGGGTTCCCGCGGAGGTTACTATGACTCTCATCCTTTTTGCGACATCTTTATCGGTTTCGATAGCTTCTAGACCCGCTTCTATTAATTCTTTGGAAACTGACTGGAACTCCATGGCCACGGGCACGTTGATCCCAAAGACTCCTCCAGATTTCTTGGTCAAGTTTTTCACAGTTTCTATTGAGCGAAGCATCTGCTTCTTAGGGGTCTTCTCTGTGAATCCAAACAGCGGCTTTTCAGTTAAGCCAATGTATCCCATTCCGATGCCACTAATAAGTCCCAGTCCACCCGCATTCGCTACGGCTGCTGCAAGATTTGTGGTATTGTGGGGCCCCATACCCGCTTGTATTATGGGATATTTTATTTCGAGCATTTCCGTGAGTTTGGTTTTAATCATATTCTACCTTCCTTTCACAAGTATTACTTCTTATTTGGTGGCAAATCTCATAAATACTTTCGCATATGGTGTGTTCTTTGAGAATAGAAATAGAATTAGTAGTATGAGATGGCTTCTTATGGGGTTCAATTTGTCGTTTGATTTGAAGTAGTACTGTTCGTTAAATGTTTATTCAAATAGTATATTTTTTAGGTTTTTGTATTTTCTCGTTTTAAGCGTCTGGTATATCTGGTGAGGTCGAACTCCTTTCCGAATATTTCTCGTGCCGTAATTAGTTTCTGGATCTGCGGAGTCGCGTCTCCTATCTGCCATCCCGAAACGTCTCTGAATCTCCGCTCTAGGGGGAGTTCTGTGCTGTATCCGATGTGTCCATGGAGAACGATGCAATCCCATATTATGTCCGAGCATAGTTTCGGCACCCACCACTTAACCATGGCCCCCTCCTTAACGTTTCTCAGTCCCTTCTCCTCCAGCCATAACACCTTGTAGCAGAGTAGTCTAGCGGCTTCGATGAGTGTTGCGGCTTCCACTATTGGGAATGAAACTCCCTCAAACATCGCGATAGGAAGATTGTAAGCCTCACGCTTCTTGACATACTCGATGGTTTCATCAAGGGATTGTTGTGCTGCTCCAAGACACATGAGTCCGATGAAGGCTTTGTTAATGTTGAGGTAGTTTAGGATTGATGTGAGGCCTCTGTTTACTTGGCCGATGATGTTTTCCTTAGGAACCCGGACATTGTTTAGGGTTAAGGTTCCACGTGGGTTTCCTCGATTTCCCAAATCGTCATAAACGCTTATGGACAAGCCTGGTGATTCCGCGTCGATTATAAACCCTGTTATACCCCAGAGATCCTCTTTTACAGGTGTTCTTGCGAAAACATAAAACATATCGGCTGCCGTAATATTGGTTATAGATGTTTTAACTCCATTGATTATGTAATCGTCTCCGTCTGGTATAGCAGTTGTAGTTAAGGAACCAATATCGGATCCTCCACTTTTGGGTTCCGTCATGCAAAGTCCTACGACTTGTTCACCGCTGTAAAAAAATTCCGGATACTTCTGTTTAACTTCTTCTGAGGCGTCCTTAAAGAAATATTTCAAGGTTCCGAAGGCATAAAGAAAGGGTAGTGTGCAGTTAAAGTCCACCCTCCCCACTTCTTCTACTCCTATTCCCAAACTAATCAGGTCTAGTGGATTTTCTTTTCCGTATCCAAGCTTCTTTCTAAGCTGGATCATCTTTTCCAATTGCTCGTAGGGAAACTCCGCATTCTTGTCAAAATAAGAGGCCTTAGGTGCTAGTTCATTAATAGCAAAATCTCTAATTATTTTTCTAAATTTTTCTTGCTTCTCAGTAAAAGTATAATCTAGCATTTTCCACACCCAAACTAAACAAGCAGTTTTTATTACTACTCTTCACACTAAATCGGGAAACACTCTTTTCATAAGTACCTTCTGCTTAAATTAACTTTGTCGGCACTTCAAGTAGCTAAAGCCAGTAGCTTTCTCAATTTTTGAGGCCTAATGACTTACTAGGTGCTAGCTTTAAGGGATGGCTAGGAATTATTCTCCTCTTAATTTTTTCTTGAAAATTTTGCCCATTGATGTTTTTGGAATTTCCTTCCTGAATTCTACAATTCTTGGATACTTGAGGCTTCCTAATTTTTCTTTTGACCAATTTATTATTTCCTGTTCAGTGACCCTATCCTTGTAATTTTCTCTAAGAACAATGAAAGCTTTAATGGTTTCACCCGCTTCTGGATCCGGTACACCTATAACAGCACACTCCAATACCGCGGGGTGTTCGAAAAGTTTGAATTCGATTTCGTCTGGGTGAATCGTATGACCCTTATACTTGATTATGTCCTTGAGTCTCCCAGTAATGTAAATATAACCTTCTTCATCCATTTTGCCTAAGTCCCCTGAGTGTAACCAGCCATCCTTCAAGATTTTACTAGTCAATTCAGGAGCCTTCCAGTAACCCTTCATTACCTGTGGACCCTTCCAGCAGACTTCGCCGATCTCTCCGATAGAAACCTCTTCACCAGTGTCGATATTAACAATCTTACAATCCGTGTCTTGGATGGGGATTCCTACACTATCAGACTTCACTAGGGATGGACCCCAAAAAGGATTAACACAAACAGCGGAACTGGTTTCTGTGAGACCATAGCCCTGTGTCACTTTTATGCCTGTTAATTCCTCAAACTTGTGTTCAATTTCGGGGGGAATCGGGGCTGAGCCCGAAAGTATATTTCCAAGTGAGGTTAAGTCGTATTTATCCACATTTTCGTAGTTGGCGAGCCAAATTATTAGTGTGGGTATCCCCGGAAAATCTGTTACTTTGTATTCCTCAATTAATTCGCACACCTGCTGAAGGTCAAAACTATGGTGAAGCACAATCATCATACCGAGATACATGCAGAGCATCGTCATCATGTATCCGTACATGTGACATATGGGAATGACAATCAGCATGGATCTCCTACCCATCTGCGATGGCAACAAATCAGGATAGAAACCGTAGAGCCAGTAAGCATACTGGAGTGTATTCGAAAGAACATTGTAGTGAGTTAGCATGACACCCTTCGGTCGACCCGTAGTTCCACTAGTATAAATCAAGACCGCCAAATCTTCCTTAGGATCAACTTGGATCTCGGGAGGCTTTGGCTTGAATTCTTTAACGAAATCCCAAAAATTAACTGTTTTCGGCTCCTTCACTCCCCCGAATATGATAAAGTTCTCAAGCGCTTTAATATTTTTAACACGAGGATATAACCACTCATGAACAAATATGGTGTCTATTATACCCGAATTCTGAATTATGTGCTCCGCATCCTCCGCTGTAAGCATTGGAGGTATGGGTGTGAAAGCCGCCCCAGTCTTAAGTACGCCAAACATTGAAAAAATGTATTCAGGTCTATTCGGTGTCATGATAGCCACAGATTTGCCTTTTCCAACTCCAAAACGCTCCGCAAGTCCCGAAGCCAGTTTGTCCGAAATATACTTGAGTTCAGAGTAGGTGTATTTCTTGTCTTCAGGAATGTAGTTTACAAACGCATTATTTCTGAACCTCTCAGCTACCTGGTCGATCATTTCACCAAGCGACACAACCGGATAATTTAGTGTTCTAGGAACATCCTTTGGCATCAAACGCTCCCAAGGTCTACCAGACCTAACCCATGGACTCTCGTTAACGCCCTTTAGTAAGGGCAGCAAAATTTCCTTACTATATATGTCAACATATTTACTCAAAAAATCACCTCCACACGACTCTCCATTTATCTAGAATTTAATCCAAATTTTAAATCGTAACGATGAGATACTCTTTTTCTGATATAAAAACTATTTGTTAATTAAAACCCTATGTTGGAAAAAATTGAGTATGGGAGAGAATCCCTGTGATCCTCTCTTATTAACGTATTTTGTTGGAATTTGCTGTGAAAGAAATATATATTCATAAATGTTTGATAAACACAGCAACTACTGGAGTAGGACTGATCCTTTTTAGAGGTGAAATAGCTTGACTGGAAGGGGCGACTTACTAGGCACAGTGGAATACACTATTGATGTGGAGGTTGCACCGGCAAACCTGAACTATCTTCCAGAATTTTTACAAAAATATTATGTTTCTCGCTACGCGGGTTATCGCAACTTCAAAGACGTAAAAGCGTACACGGAGGATGGCAAAAGCTATTTGACTTACAAGGTGGCGATACCCAAAACGGGGCAGTATGTTGAGGTTGCGGTTGAAGCTGATATTCCTATTAAGATAAGCATGAGACTCAGCAGTCCAGACATTCCTAAAAGTTTTCTGGATGAACTATACGAAGACACGGTAATAATGGTGCAAGCTTTTAATGAACAGGTTAGTACTATGACCCTCTACTTCGCATACATACACGGGGAAAAGATGGTTCCTGAATCTCCCAAAGGGAACAGATGGATTGATGTTCTTTTCTCAAGAAGCATGTATGGAATCTTTTTCATTTTTATAGCAATCAGCTATTTGTTTATTATAGTTCTCCAAAACTACGGACCAATATTTTTCGGCGTTGCTTTACTCCTGTTCGCGGTTTTTTCTGGTAGGTTAGCAGCAAGGGGTGACTGGGTAATTACAAAAGATAGACCGGAAGTGATTCTTCTACAGTACACTCTCACCCTAGAAGAGTATAAACAGTTTTTGAAAACAAACGTAAAAAAGATTCCCGAAATCAGGAAAAAAATTTATGACAGTATTGTTTTACCGGGTAAGAAAATTACTTGTGAACTCGCAGAAAAAATATTCGTGGATTACGGTATAGACTGCCAACCAGACAGACTCTCAGTGAAAAAGGTGAACATTTGGCAACTCGTGAAAAAAGCGGCAGAAAAGTACAAACTACGTACGCCCAGAGTGGTTATAGCAAATACTGAGATAGTCAATGCGGCGGCAATGGGGCCGTCTCCAAGACTGGGCGCTATGATCATAACAACAGGCATCATGCAACAACTTGAGGATAAGGAACTGCTAAGTGTAATAGGTCACGAGATGAGCCACCTGAAAGCCCACGATCCCCTAGCGTTATACGGCTTAGTTATTTTGGAATATCTAGTTCAATTCTACATTTTGGCCCCTTACCTAACTAATTGGGGGTATATCGGACTGTTTGGATTTCTTATTGTTGCTTTCGCACTCATTATCGGTTTAGCCAAAGTTTTCGAGGCTCGTTGCGACTTAGACTCAGTAAAGTATATCGGAAACCCTGAAACGTTGGCTCAAGGATTGAGAAAAATAGCCTTCAAAAGACTGCTCCCTATTTACAAACGAGAACCAGTACACAGAAGGTATAGGAGACTAGAATGGCTAACATTCGACTCGCATCCACCAGCATACTACAGAATAAAACGAGTTGAAAACCTCAGCCAACCAATATCAAAACACACGTTCTGGGCTTCGCTTCGAGACAATATTAAAGGCTTTTGGAGACCCTAATAGCAATATCTTTCCATATATCAAGAGAAATTGTATTAACTGATTTCAACTAGCTCGTCAGGCTCGCCCATGCAACTCGAATTTAAATTTTAATGTATAATTCCAAGAATCCATGGTAGCGATGCTAGGTCTTGGAGAAATGCTACACCTAAGAAACCTATCATGGAAACTATGATTGTTTTTTTCCAATTGAAATCATAGAAGACCTTTATTGCGAATACCTGCAAGACCAGAGCCCAAATTCCTATTATGCTGATTGGGTTGGGTATCCATCCGAAGAGTGAGGCGGGGGTCATACCGTAGCAGATTGCTTGCACGCACCTGAGGCTGTAATACCGAATTGACTTTGGGGCGTCTTGTTTAGATCTCAGTGTCAGCCAGCGGGCAGGTAGGGCGATTAATGGGATGAGTGCAACTGCGAGGATAAAGTATCCGAACTCGTTGAGTAGAATGAATCCTAGGATTTGGTTCAGGGGCGGCCACGCCCAGCCGTAGTGGGCGATTACCCAGCCGGCAAGAATTTGAGCTGTACCTCCACAGTTTCTAGGGTCAATGTAGGATACGCCGTGCTGGGTTAGAATAGCAGCCAGCACAGAGGTGATCAAACCTAGGGTGAGCATATACAGTATTGGAGCTTTGAACGATTCGCGTTGTTTGGTTTCTTCCATTGCGGTTCTCGGTTTGAAAATAATGCGTACTGGCAGCTTTAACCAATATCTTACATTCTTCAACTTAGTTACCTCCATCTTTTCCATATTTCACAAATTATTATAATTTCAATAATTACTAAAATAAGTAAAATATATAAACTTTACTAACCAAGTAATAACCCGAACCGAAATGAGTAGAAAACCAACAGAAGAAGCAAAAGAACTCCGAATAGCCAAATCCATCATCATCCAAGCATGGGAAAGACTAATGGAAGAAAGGGGAGGCCTCCCCATTCTCGGGAAAATTCTTGCGACAATACAATTAAGTCCTGAGCCCCTAACCCAGAAACAAATCAGCGAAACCACTAACTACAGCCTAGCCGCTGTCAGCCAAGCTCTCAAAACCCTCTTACAGTATAACGCTATAAGGCGACACAAAAAACCCGGAGAGCGAACAACCTATTACTCATCCCAATCCAATTTTAGCCAAATGATTATCGCGGGCCTACTAAGATGGATTGAAACGAGTAAACAGCTTCAAGAAAGCATCAAGCCAGCCCAGAAAAGCGTTAACGATTTCACCCCCAGAAACGAAGATGAAACAAGAGAAAAAGAGTATCTGAAAAAGCTGCTCACAGAAATGGAGAAAACCTTCAATATGCTATTCACGGCGTTTCAGAAAACCATTGAGGAACTCAAAAGTTACTCCCCCTAAAAATAGAGAATGGAAGCTGGGAAGGAGGAAAAGGAGAAGAATGCCTTCCCAGCTTTTGGGCGCAGCACTAATTAGTGTGAACGATTTTTCGATTTCACGTTACTTAGATGCTTGGTACATTAAGCTTATCTTGAATTAAGCGGGTTTTGGAAGTTTATTCCTCTTCTTCCTTTTCTTCTTTCTCGTGGAAGGCGTCTTCGACGTGTAGGAATTGTTCTCTAACCATGTGATTGACTATGTCCCTTGCGCCGGGTGGGAATCCCGAGTCTTTACAGCCTCCCATCTTGAAAGAGATGTCCACAAGCCCGGGTTGCGTGTTGATGAAGACTCCCGCGGTTTCCAGTCTGCGGGCAACTCTGTTTGCCTTATCCAGATCATCTGAGTAAATCGAAGCCCGCATACCATAAGTGGTGCTATTAGCAAGTAATATGGCTTCGTCCTCGTCGCGGAAAGGCACGACACTGCGAGCGGGGCCGAAAGCTTCTTCAACCCACATGAAGGGCTTCTTGTTCTCGTCAGAGTTCAAGACCTGTTCTCTGTTGAGCTTTATTATTGTGGGCAGGTAAAAGGGGTCTTGGCGTTTGCCTCCAATTAAAAGCTGCCCTCCCTTGTTGAGCGCGTCTTTCACCATGAAGTCAATCATTAGCATAATTTTTTCTGAACCCAGCGGGCCGATATCCACTGTAGGGTCCAAGGGGTTACCCATTTTCAATTTTTCAGTATAGTTTATCATTGAGTTCACGAAATCATTAAAGATTGATTCTTGGATTAGGATTCTTTTCATGCTGAAGCATTGTTGGCCGCTGTTTGTTAGTGCGGCTTTGACTGCAAAGTTTGCAGCTTTGTCGACATCCACGTCTTCAAAGATGATGCCGGCGTCATTTCCCGCCATTTCGAAGATGAACTTTTTAAACTTGCCATAATTCATAGAACCGGAGGCGAAGGGTAGGGGGCGGTTGCAGTCTTTAAGGTAATCTGAATAATCAATAAAGAGTTGCTTTCCTACATGGCTGCTGCCGAAAAATAGTAATATACTAACCATAGGATTTGATACAAACTCGGTGGCGGCTTCATCCCCGGGCATAACGATTATTTCAGTGGCTTCAACTGGAAAATCGCCGGCTGCGTCCTGAGCAATATCGAGGAGCATTAGGGGGGAGAGTGGCACAGCACTTGAGGGCTTCAAAACATGGCAGTTGCCTGTTACCCAGCAAGCACCTAGGGCCCAACCGGTAAGGCTGAAAGGTGTGTTTCGCGGGGTCATTGAACCGCATGTTCCTAGTGGATGATAAGCGGCTCTACTTTCCCCACGTACCGATTGGGTCTTGTGTTCATCAACCATTTCCGCCCGCCAATCGGAATGCAGGTAGCCTTGAGATATCATGCCTACTTCCCAATCAGCGTATTTTATGGGCAATCCTCCTTCACGCGCGATAGTTTCTTTGATTTTCTGTCTATTTAACCGGATTCTTCTTGACACCTTTCTGAGGAAATCTACTCTTTCATCAAGGCTGGTTTTTCTCATTTTTTCCTCGAGTTTGTATACTTTCTTTATTTTTCCTCTTAGAGTGTTCATATTATCCGCAGGTAGCTCCTGTATTACCTCACCTGAGTATTTGTCCTTGACGATGATCTTGTCTTTTAAGGTATTGGTTATGGCCATTGACACTTGCTCCTCTTACTTTCATTTTATTTGATTATTTTTCAATGGTTGATGACCCTTTTTTGAGCAGAAAACGTCAGTCTTCACTCTTTTATGCTTATTAAAAATTATCGCTATTTCGTGAGGTTAATTCAACACATTTCGAATTTCAATACAAATATTCGAAATAAATGGCTAATTACCATATAATCATAAAATAAGCGAACTTTATTCATAAAATTGCGAAAAAGATTAAAAGAAGTACAGAAGTTCTAAGCTAATTACTTCAATATAAGAGGGCTTTTTAATGCTAGAGAGCGCTAAGCACCATCCAGTCTACAATGAACTGGTAGCCATATCCGGTGAGGAAAACGTCAGGGACAACGTAATCGATCTCTTGGCGTATAGCCGAGACGCCAGTCCATTCAGTCTTGATTCTCCGGGAGTTGTTATACGCCCCGGTTGTACGGAAGAAGTCGCAGAAATTATAAAACTTGCCAATAATAAGAAAATTCCTGTGATTGCAGTTGGGGCTAGAAGCAGTATCAACGGCGCTCCCCTCCCTAGGGTGCCTAATGCGATTATGCTCGATTTAACCCGCATGGATCATTTAAAAGAACTCGATGAGGACACTATGACGGTCACTGTTGGTGCTGGTTTGAGGTGGGCTGAACTAATACACTTGCTGAAAGAAAAAGGGTTCAAACTCGGCTTCAGAGGACCCTATGGTGGCAATGCGGGAACAGTTGGTGGCTCGTTGAGTGGGAATAGTATTGGTTGTGGTGCTAGTAAATGGGGTGGTGCTTGCGATTCAGTGGTTGGACTTGAGGTCGTACTCCCAATAGGTGAGGTTATTAAGACTGGTAGCGGTTGGAACCCTGATGCAAAGACTTTTGCCCGCTACACCACTTTTAATGACTTGACGGGGTTGTTTCTGGGAGATCACGGAACGCTTGGTGTAAAAACCGAGGCAACCCTTAAGGTGTACTACACTCCGGGCGGGGTGGCTTTTGCTGATTATGGTTTTGAAAGCATTGAGGATTGCGCCAAGGTTATGCACGAGTTGCAGAGGAGAAATCTGGCTGAGGAACTGGTTTTGCTCGGAGATAAAAATTCGATTGCACTATTAGCTAACTCTTATCTTGATTTTTGGGAGCGTTTAGAATGCATTCTGGCTGTTATTATCGAGGAAGAGGACGAAGAAATTGCTAATAAGAAGAAAGAAATAGTGGATAGGATAGCTAAGAAGCAAGGACGCTCTCTGGGCACATTTCTTTCCAAGGCCCATTGGACTGACATGTTCAATATGGTCCAGCCTCTGTTCGATTCTGGTTTTTGGTATAATACCTGCCACTTAAGACCTATTTCCACCCTACCTGAAACTATTAGGGCTGCGCATAAAATTTTTGATAAATACAATGTCAAGGGAAAAGGAATGAATTGGATCATTAGCGCTCTCGGCGTGGATAGAAGCTACTGTACTGGTTGGATTACTCTCTTCATGGGCGACCAGAGAAACAAGGCCTTAATAGAGAAGGTTTGGGTGGAGCTTAAAGAAACGGAGTTTTCAACCGGGGGAGCGGTGCCCTATTGGTGTGGACTTTTGTGGGAGAAGGAGTGTCTCTCACAGGTGTCTCCTAACTTCTACAATCTTATGAAAAAGATCAAGGGAGTTCTTGATCCCAATAATATTCTACATCCTATGGTATTCGGTTTGTAATTGAGGTGTTTGTGTATGGAATTCAATGGTTTAGCTGATTATTTGCCTCAGATGGAGAAGTGTGGACGTTGTGGTGACTGTGCTTATTCCGTTAAGATCAGTACCGCCAAGAAACACATTTCAATGCCCTGCCCGATTAGAAACTGTCTAGGTTTCGAAACATACAGCGCCAGGGGCAGAATTATTATTCTTAAAAAGCTACTTGAAGGAGAACTCGAGATAGATCCGAGCATTGTTCAGTGGGCTAATCTCTGTCTCACCTGTGCCAACTGTAAAGAAACCTGTTTAGCCATCGAGGGAGGCATCGATGTACCCGCCATGATGGAGTGTCTTAGAAAAGAGCTTGTTGACGCGGGTTATTTCCTAGACGCACATGCAAGTATAGAGAAAAATATTATCGAAAAATTTAATCCTTATGGAGAAGACCATCAGAAAAGGCTTGAATTCCTAGACTCTGCTCCGATACCCGAAAAGGCTGTTGTAGTCTATTTCGTTGGATGCACCTCAAGTTACCGCAGAAAAGAGATAGCCAAATCAACAATAGAGCTGCTCCACAAAGCCGGCGTAGACTTTACAGTTTTAGATGATGAGCGATGTTGCGGCTCAACACTGTTCAGAACCGGCTTCGTAAAAACCGCTAAGGAATTTGCCAAGCATAACATCGATAAAATTAATGAAATCGGCGCAAAGACTGTGGTTTTCTCTTGTGCGGGTTGTTATAGAACATTCGCGCAGGATTATGCTACTTTGTGGAAAGGAAATAAAGTAAAACTAATGCACGTGGTCGAGCTTCTAAAGAAGCTTAGAGACCAGAACAAAATATCATTCGCCAGCCCTAAAAAAATCAAGGTCACTTACCATGACCCCTGCCACCTCGGCAGACACATGAATATATTTGAGGACCCCCGAAGCCTTCTGAAAGCAACAGCCAACGTCGAACTCCTAGAAATGAAAACCAACCGAAAATATGCCCACTGCTGCGGCGCAGGAAGCGGGGTAAAAAAGGCATTTCCGAGCATAGCATCCCAAATATCGAAGGAAAGACTAACAGAGGCAGCTGAAACCCAAGCAGAATATCTCATAAGCGCATGCCCATTCTGCAAAACAAACCTTAGTGACGGAGATAATGGTTCCAGATTGGAAGTCATGGATATTACCGAGTTCCTCCTAAAAAACTGCACAGAAGAATCCGCGATAGAAGGCTTACAGGAAGAATCAACTCTAGCTCAGAAGTTTGCAAAATATCTCGACAACCACCCAAAAATATTCGGAGACCTCATACCAGATTCAATAATAGACTTCTCCCTCTTTGACTCCCTAGAGAATTTCGAGAACGAAAAACCTCCCCTTGAAGTTTTCCATGTCCTGCGAACAGAGGATGGGATTAATGTTGGTAAGGGCAAAGCAAACTCAGCCGACGTTGAAATAGCGTTCTCACAAAACGCAGTTAACCATCTAATTTCCAGCAGCGATGAGAAACAATACGCAAAAAGATTCGGCAAATTCTACAACGAACCCACCGAAGCTGCCTGGATTGACTTTCTACTCAACCGAAGCACCAGAGTACTCATAAAGATGGGATACGCAAAATTTGCAAAAGACGCAGGTATTCTAGAAGACGAGGATTCATACTAATCAAATAACCTACTTTTTTGTAGCCTCTTCTAATCAATGTGGTAAGAAAAATAGAAGTGGTAGCAAAAGCTTTTGCCACCTTTCACGAATCTTTAACTTGGTTTGTATGTTCTGCTGATTTCTATTCTAAACACTCTAGTTTATCGCTAGATGGGGAGTAAGTTTGCGAGATTGAAGGATAATACGGTAAAGTAGCTGGGGAATAATAGTAGGACTAGAACAAAAATTACCGCTGTAGTAATCATTGGTACAAAAATGTTGTCTAACTCTCTTTGAGAGCATCCCTCGATTACCGCTGCCACTATTCCTGCAATTATCCCTATAACCAGTATTAAATTGATCATTGGAATTACTGGGGGTCTCAATAAGAATATCCATAGGGCAAAATAAGCGGCAAAAATGGGACTGGAACTGCTTAGTAACCAGATTATTACGAATTGACTTGATGGAAAGCTGGGAATCAGATTGATCGCTGGAACCATTAGGGGCAATGATGTAAGTAAGTTTAGGGCTAGATAAACGGCTAAAATTGGGCTGAAAATGTTTATTATCCCGATCATTGAGAATTGTTTTAAGGGGAGGCTGGGCCAGAATCCAAAGTAGCTGAAATAGTATAGAACTATAAAGGTTGAGAGAACAGTCATTAGGAATACCGTTAATGAGCCTTCAACGCTCCGCGTGCATTTTCCGACAGTGTACGTGTGTTTTCCCCACCTCATCCCTATAATAGTAGCAAGTCCGTCGCCATAGTACATTGCGAACAGACCTATCCCTGCCAGAGTGAATAATGGCCAATAAGCGGTTCCTGCCGGATAAGCGAATAGGGATACAAGGACGCCGATTGAAATAATGTAGTATAGTGGTCCATAAATGTGTCCTGCCTTATAGTCGTCTGTTCTAGCCATAACTTCGAACATTGATCTCATGCTTGCGATTGGTGATTTGGGGGATGAGAGGAAGATTACTATTCCCATTACCAGTGGTACTATCGGTATTATTTGTGGATTTTTAAAGAAGGGACAGAAAAGGATTGCGTCTCCTGCAAAGAAGTGGATCATTTTCCGCGTAAAGCTGGGGTCGAGTCCTCTCCGCTTTCTGAGAACCTCGCCTATTCCTATCACTGCGAATACGTAGCCGAAAACGATGACTAGAACTATGATGTCATAGATGATATCCCAAAAAGATGACCATGCCATGTTTTTCCTCCATTTTTCTTGCGGGTGTATTGAAGTTAAAAAAATTCTTTGTTTTTTATTACTTAAAATAATTTCTATCATCAATTCGGGTACTTTTTATTTTTACTTATTCTATTATTTTTTCGCTTTTATAAAAAGAAAATCGTTTAACAATTCTTATACGCATTTTTTTAAAATCTTTGAGGTTCTACGCCGTGGTAGGCATCATACTTGTCTTTTTCCGCATCTTCCCCCTCTCTTTGAGGAAGTAGATTCAGTTTTTGCTTTAGTTGTTGGTTTTCTTTTTTTAGGTTTTCAACTTGGTTTCGTAGGTCGTAAATTGTTTCCTCTATGCTGTGTACTGTTTTCTCTAGAGCTTTGGTTCGCCATTCGTCGCGTTCCTGTAGTAGCTGTTTAAATCGGTTTTCATTCCTTGCTCTGGTGATTTTGAGGGCTTCGGTTAATCGGGCGGTTCTTTCTCGGAGTTCATTGTTTTCCTTTAATAGGCTTTGATATGCTTTGGATTTTTCTCCCTCTCTAAGCTCGTTTAATTGTTGCTCTAGCATCCCTTTTTCTGTCCTGAGTTTTTCTACTTCTTGTTGATGGCTATCTGAGGGTGTGATATGAGATGTTTGAAATGAGGGTGCTTCTAAAATTGGCTCTTCTCCCCCTTTTAATCTGCGAAGTTCAACTAGTAGTTGATATCTTTCAGCTTCTAAATCCTCCACCCTCTGCCTTAATTCTAAGACCTTTAAAATCAAAGGATTTTCATCAACGGATTTAACAAGCCGAATAAACTCGGATATGTTACTCAACATTCGAGTTAAGGCGTCCTGGCTTAGGTGAAATGCTCTGGCTGCGTTTAATTCGTTATCACTAATTATTTTACTAAACGCGTCTAGAGATTCAACGGAGGAGTTATAGTTCTCTTCTATTTCCAAAACCTTTTCAGGATATCTATCAGTTGAGTCATCTTTTATAAATGAAATTAATTGAGTCATTTGCTTAATATAATCCACTGCACGCTTTCTCTGCTCAATCGGACCCCCGTCACTGCTGAGAGCTTTATCAATATTAGCCTCTGTTTCAAACCATTTCAGCAATCTCTGAATCTTGAAGAGAGCTTGTTCCAGATTGCCGAACTCAATCATTACTTTTACCCCACTTTAACTTTAAATAAGGCGCCCCTAATGAGAGCTATTTAATACCCGCATTATGTACCTTAAATATTACTATGTTTGTTGCTATTTTTATTTTTCAGTAATATCTAGGGTTTTTGAATCAAATTTTTTCTAACTCCCCCGAGGGAGTTCTACGCAATTTTCCGAATTCTTCTAGTACCTCTTTTAAGTTCTGACTGGTAAGTACTGGGCCATCTTTACACACTAGAAAAGAGCCTATGCAGCAACTTCCGCATAGACCGAATCCACACTTCATATATCTTTCAAGAGCCGCCTGTAGAGGAATATTACTATTCTCCGCCACCTCAAATATTTTATACATCATTTTTTCCGGTCCACATGTGTAAACCTGGTCGTAGTCGTTTTTTTCAATCATTTCAGCAGCCTGGTCACTAGCCATCTTTCTAAGACCAGCGCTGCCGTCATCTGTACATGTGATAAGATGGTCTCTACCCACTTGTTCCATTATTTCTGTTTCGAACAGCAACTCTTCTTTGGTTTTGGCGCCTATAATAACAGTCGCCTCTTTTCCCTCCTCAGCTAGCAGCCTAATTAAAGGCAGAAGAGAAGCAATTCCGACTCCCCCCCCAATTACTAGTGCTTTTTTACCGGTGATCGTAAAACCGTTTCCAAAGGGGCCTTTGATTCCTATCTCATCACCCTTATTTAGATGGCTGAGAGCCTCCGTCGCTTCGCCCACACGTTTAATGGTTATTCCGGGGGGGTTTGTGCTAGATACACTCATGGGGACTTCGTCTATTCCTGGAATCCAAATCATTAAAAATTGCCCTGGCTTAGCTTTCGAGGATTCGTCGTCAAGAAAAAATAGACTCCTAATAGTTGGTTTTTCCCATTTCGCATCTATAATTCTCACAATACGAGCCTTGTTAATCAATTTCTACCCTCCTTATGAGCAATACCCACTATCTCTTGTACATTTTGGTACCCTTTTTCTTCTAGGTATTTCTTTATTCCAGTGGATATTTCTTGAAAAATTTGAAGTCCACTAACCACCCCGGTTCCTATTTGAACCGCCGTCGCACCCGCTAAGATGTGTTCTATAGCATGGCTCCAGTGAAAAATGCCCCCAGCCGCAACGATCGGTATCTTCACATTCTGGTAAATCTCGTAAACGCAGCGCACCGCGATGGGTCTTAACGCCTCACCTGATAATCCACCTATCCGATTTGACAGCAATGGTTTACATGTGTTGATATCTATTGCCATTGCCCGTATAGTGTTTATTGCTGTAATTCCATTAGCTCCCGCCTTCTCGGCTCCTTCGGCTATTTCCACGATATCAGTGACATTAGGATTTAACTTTACAAAAACTGGAATCCTTACCGCCTTCTTAACCTCTTTAACTGTTTCACTTACAAGTTCACAACTTTGACCGATGGTAGCAACCTCGGCATGTGGACAAGAAACATTGAGTTCAACAGCGTCCGCTCCCGCCTTCTCCATTTCAGATGCAACATACGCAAACTCTGAGGGGGTGTCTCCGAACACACTCGCAATAACTGGTACACTTCCCCCTTTAGCTAATTTTAATTCCTTCGCAAAGTGCTTCACACCCGGGTTGGGTAGTCCCATAGCGTTTAAGTACGTGTTTTTAAACACCTCTGCTAAGCAGGGATTCTCATAACCACTTCTAGGTTCTGGACCAATTGACTTCGTAACTACTGCTCCCGCTCCCTCATTTGCAACTCTTAAGAGAAGCTTTCCAGAAATTCCCATTATTCCTGACGCGAGTATGGTTGGATTACGTAGTTTCAGCTTTGATAAGTTTACGGAAATATCAGTCAATGTTATGCCTCCCTTCATAAATTCAACAACGTTCTTAAGGAAGCAATCTTAATTTCTTTTGATACTTGAATTTCCTTTACTCAAGAAAAAATGGTTGTCTTAGGTTAAAAGGCTTTCAATAGGCGTGGAAGGGAATAACAATGAAGGTCTACATTGCGGAAAGTGTGTTTGGTATATTTGCTCTGGATAAGGATGGAAACCTACTAACCTTCTCTCTCTTTGCTAAAAATGCTTCAGAAGCAGCAAAAAAAATCATCCAGTTGCAGGAGGGCTCAGTTATAGAAGAGTTAGAAAGTCTCGTTGAAACGTTCAAGGGTCAAGACGCAACCTACATTTTAGAGGATGAACTACTAGCAAGAAATCTAAGAGACAAACTTGGCATGAAAATTGAATCTGAGGAGCCCTCAAGCATCGCGAAGATGTTTAGAAAAAATCTGCTGGACTATGTTAACAGAACGGGAAGTGAAATGTCCGTATCCGAGTTTAATGAGTTTATCTGGAATGTTAATACTCAGCTAACCCGAATTAAGATTAAGGAAGCGGGGGAAAAGCGTGATAAGATGATAGTGCAGGCAGTATTCTCTCTGGACGATATTGATAACAGTCTTAACTTATTCTCAACACGCGTTCGGGAATGGTATAGTTTGCATTTTCCCGAATTCGATAAAATTGTATCAAGCCATCCCGCTTTTGTGCAAATCGTGAGTGAGTTAGGTCTGAGGTCAAATTTTACGACTGAAAAATTGGAGAATTTATCAAGAATTTCAAATGAGATGGCTGAGAAATTTGTACGGGAAGCGGGAAAATCAATGGGTGCAGAAATTTCAGAGTATGACATGGGAATCCTGAGAGAATTCGCAGGAGAAACGTTTAGATTGTTTGATTTAAGAAGAGAGATTGAAAGATACATATCTGAAATGATGAAAGAAGTTGCACCCAACGTTAACGGTATAATCGGTCCTCTTTTGGGCGCTCGTTTAATAAGTTTAGCTGGCGGAATTAACGAGTTGGCTCGGCTTCCGTCGAGCATAACACAAATTCTAGGAGCGGAAAAAGCACTTTTCCGCAGTAAAAAGACTGGCGCCCCTCCACCAAAACATGGGGTAATATTCCGGCACACCGAAATTAATACGGCTCCTTGGTGGCAAAGAGGCAAAATTGCGCGAGCTTACGCGGGCAAGCTTGCGATTGCTGCGCGGATCGATGTCTTTTCAGGGGAATACGTCGCTGAGGAATTAAAAGAGGATATTAACCGTAGAATCGCACAAATAAAGGCGAAGTATCCTAATCCTCCGCCCCGTAAACCCAGCCAATTCATACCCAGAGGAAGGAGAAAGGGTAGAGTCGGTGGTAGTAAGATAAAAGGCAAAAAAAGAAAGTAAGTAGCAGGGTGAAAGAATTGATTGTAGAACCTCACGATAAATTCAAAGGTGTATTTCTAGCTGTAGGTGATGATGGTGTCAAGCGACTTGCCACACGAAATATTTCACCGGGATTCCAAGTTTACGGCGAGAAACTAATCAACTACGAGGGAAAGGAGTATCGTTTGTGGGAACCTTATAGAAGCAAATTGGCGGCTTCGATACTCAAGAGGATTGAAGGAATGCCCATAGAAGAGGGTGGCAAGATACTGTATCTAGGTTCAGCTTCTGGTACAACCGCCAGCCACGTAGCGGATATTGTTGGAAAAGATGGGATTGTCTTCTGTGTAGAGTTTTCACCCCGCGTAATGAGGGAACTGGTTAGAGTATGTGAAACAAAGAAGAATATGATTCCCATACTTGCAGACGCAAGATTTCCAGAGAAGTACAGGATGCTTGTTGAGCAGGTTGACACCGTTTACAGCGATGTCGCTCAGCCTGAGCAAGCCAAACTTCTTGCGGATAACTCCGAAATGTTCCTGAAGAGTGGCGGTTATACTATGTTAGCGATAAAGGCACAGAGCATAGACGTAACGAAGGAACCTAGCGAGGTTTTTAAAGAGGAAACCCAAGTTCTTACTAAGAGAGGATTTGAGATAATACAGGTTGTCAACCTGGAACCCTTTGACAAGGCTCACGCTATGGTTTTAGCAAAGTTCAAATAGACTTCTTCAATCGTAAATAAATAGGACATACGCACTTCTGCTCGGATTTTGAGATAGGTTTAGACTTGTGGGTTGCGGTCTTTATGCGAAGTGATAATCTTTCAAAGATATGGATGAGAGAAATAGAGAAGCTAAATGATCATTTACCGCGGAATTATGGAACTCTGGAATCCCTTTTAGAATCTAAGGATCCCTATGTCTTAACTATGGATGGAGACCGAATTATTTTTAAAAAAGAAGAATTGCAATTTCTGGCCGATATGGTGCCTAAAGAATATCATGGAAAGCTTCAACTTCCGATAGTTTTTATCAGAAGAATCGATATGGGTGAGGGCGTTTTCAGCATTAGTGGGGGAAAAATAGAAAAAGGGGTTGTAATGAAATTGTTGGGATTAACCGATGACCCCTTTTCGGAAGATGAAAATAATTTTCATCCATACATCTATCGTCATCAGGTTTTAGAAGTGAGGAGAAAAATCAGATCCTTGACTACTATAGGATTTGCGACCACTAAACTCAATTTTAAGAACTTGGATTTTGGGGATAAATTGGACTGAGTTACCTAATATTTTTTGATTTAGATTCTACTGATTCAAGCTGAGTTTTTCATTTACCTGCTTTCTATAGTTTTTTCATTTTTAGTAACTTTTTTATATATGTTTTCTTTTTTGTTAAAGCTAATAAAAAGACTTTAAAAACAATTAGGGTACATCTTAATTAGAATAATTATAAAATTCTTTTAAATGAGGTATCATATTTGGCTCCAGATCGCCGCGACGCTGTTGGTAGAATCACAGATATTTTATTGAGAGCGGACTATAGCGTAGCGGAAAATACTGATTTTCGTTCCAGCTGCTTTGACATAGTGGCGCGGAAGGGGTTAACCCTACTCCTTTTAAAAGTGCATGAAAACGTTGATGCACTCAGTGAGGAAACCAGTAAAGAACTAAAAATTCTCTCTAGAATGCTTCTCGCCTCTCCCATAATTATTGGCAACAGAACAAGAAAGGAAATTGTACAAGGCGGATTGGTGTATGAGAGGCAAGGCCTGCCGGCGGTTAATTCTGAAACCTTTGAACAGTTTATTCATGAAAATAATCTTCCTCTGGTATTCGCCAGAAGAGGAGGATTGTATGTTAAAATAGACGGAGATACTTTGAGAAAGGAGAGAGAGAAGAAAGAAATGTCTTTCGGAGATTTAGCAAGCAGCGTAGGGGTTTCACGAAAAACCATTTATGAGTACGAGAGAGGAAGCATGGACTCCACATTGGAAACCGCAATAAAGCTTGAAGATGTTCTAGACATTCCAATAGCAGTGCCAATAAATATTATTTCATGGGTGGTAGAAGAAGAAGAGATTCCAGAGCAGGAAGCAGAAGACGAATTGCAGGAGGAAATTCGTCAAACTCTTTGTGAGCTAGGACTAAAAGTGGTTTTTGCAAGAAAAGCCCCATTCGACGCTCTAACCGCGGATCAAAAAGATCAACAAAAGGTTGTAATCACCGGACTAGGTTATGCCCAAGAGAAGGGAATTGAGCAAAGAATAACATCGGTGGAGAAAGTTTCTCAGGTAGCCAAAAAATTCGCCATGTTTGTTATTGATAAGGACAAAATTAAAAAAATTTCAACCGAAGTTCCAGTCATAATCAAAGAAGAACTTCAAGCAATCGAAGGACCGGAAGAGCTATTTAGATTGATATACGAAAAGTACGGTCTCAAAAATAAAAACTAAACTATTTCTTGTTCTTACCGAAATCGTCTAAAATGGCTTGCTTCGCCTCATTCAAGATATTTTTTGCCGTTATCCACGAGTGCCTAACGAAACTTGGAAGTTCACCATACTCTCTGACCCACTCCTTCAAAAAAGAAATGGTTTTTGGATCATGACAATATCCCGAACCCACATCTCCAAACCTTTTTAACTCATTTACCATTCTGTCACGCTCAACCTTTGCTAGAATCGAAGCTGCGCTCACCACAAGGACATCATAATCGGCTTTATGCTGGGAAATCAATTCCGTATCTATCACAAGATTACTTTTAATCATTTGAGAGAACCTTTCTGGATTAACATCAGCGGCATCAACATACGTCACATCCGGGTTAAGCTGATTTATTATCTCCGCAAAACAACATACCTCAAGCTGGTTTAAATTCACACCAGCAGCTTTGGCATCGTCGATTTCTCTCGGACTCACCACTTTTATTGAAACCTTGACTGCCCGTTCTAATATAACAATAGCAAGCCTCTCTCTTTTAGAAGGTTGAAGAAGCTTCGAGTCTCTTACCCCCAATTCAGCCAACTCTGGAATGTCTTCCTCCTTCATGAGAACACCGGCAAAAACCATGGGCCCCAAGATTGGCCCGCGGCCAGCTTCGTCTACACCCGCGACCAGCATAGAAAGTTCTCTTCCTCGTTTAATTTCAACAATCTTTATGAGAAAGTTCATTAGCTCTAATTTAAACTATGTGGTTTGATGAAGGTGGTGGTTATTCAATTTGGGTAGTTACAAAATACGTATCTATAATGAGGGCGGTGTAGACTTCTACGGGTACGGACCAGATGCCGAAGTGTATGCTGAAATTCCTAAGGCTTATACTCCCTCTAAGGCAGCACCGGTTTTTTACAATCCGGTGATGAAGTTAAACCGGGACATAGCGATATATGCGGTAAAGGCTTACCAACAGATAACGAAAAGAGGCTTAAGAATCTGTGAGCCTTTGGCTGGATGCGGTGTGCGAGGCATTCGTCTCGTAACAGAGGTTGACGGAATAGACAGCGTAACAATTAATGATGTCAATCCCACGGCTTACGAGATAGCAAAAAAGAACGTAGAACTACACAACTTACAGGACAAGATCCAAGTTTTTAATGAGGACGCCAATCTTTTGCTTACCAAAAATGCCTCTTCTGGGAAAAGATTCGACGTCATTGATGTAGACCCTTTCGGTTCTCCCGCCCCATTTCTCGACTCCGCTATGAGGGCGGTGCGTAAAGATAATGGTATGCTCTGTTTAACCGCCACGGATATGGCTCCACTTTGTGGAGTGCATGTAAATGCTTGTATTAGAAAGTATGGCGGGGTTCCATTAAGAACCATGTACTGCCATGAGATCGCAGTAAGATTACTTATATCCTGCTCGGTTTTGACCGCAGCAAAGAGAGAGATAGCATTAACTCCCCTGCTGTCTCACTCCACCGATCATTATACCCGCACCTATCTTAGAACCGGTTCCGGAGCGAAGAACACAGACGAATCGGTTAAACAAGTGGGTTACATTATTCACTGCCCCCATTGTGAGCACCGCCAATTAAAACCGGGAATAGCCGCTCCCCTAACTGGGGGATGTCCTTCTTGTGGGGGTGATACCAAGATTGCGGGTCCATTGTGGTGTGGTAAAATTCAGTCTAGGGAGTTTGTTGCTCAAACACTGGAAAATGCTAAAGTAAATGGGGTTAACCGAACCATAAAGCTTCTTAGCACAATTCTTGAGGAGGCTGATGCGCCAGCTACCTACTACAATCTGCATCGTCTATGTGACCAGCATAACTTGCCATGTCCTGCATTAGATTGGGTTATCCTTATGCTGAGAGAGAAAGGCTATTTAGTGGCACGTACACACTTTAACGACAATTCAATAAGAACAAATGCACCCATTTCAGAAATATTAAGCATAATAAAACAAGCTCAGTAACCTTATCCTATACCGGCAACTTATTCATAAAGATATGATCACTAAGGTATTCGAATAATAATTGAATTTGTTTTTTAAAAATTAAACATTAAGGAATAAGTAAAAACCTCTAATAAATCACATTTTGTGGGGAAATAAATTGAAGCATGAAAAAAACCATTATAAAAAAATAGAAAATCATAATCATCAACATGAACACGAGCCCAATAATCATAATAATCTACATGAAATTCAACGATTGAAGGCTCTAATTTCCCACTGGATAGAGCATAATACAGGCCATCTGGAGAAGATAAGAGAGTATGTCGAACTCGCTGAGAAGGAGGGCGCGAGCGAAGTTGCTAAATATCTAAATGAGGCCTTAAACTATATGCGGAAAGCAATAGACTCTCTTGCATTAGCGCTAAAACACCTATGACAGAGCAAGTTCCTTACAAGAAACCATATTTTGGAACAAATTGAATTTGGGTTAATGATGGGTTGTCCTATTCTTTTAGTTGCTTTCAGATTTGTGTGTCTACTTCTAGTTTTAATTTTTCTATGAGTTCTTTGTAACGGTTTCTAATGGTTACCTCGGTTACTCTTGCGGTTTCTGAAACTTCTCTTTGAGTTCGTCTTTCATTCATCAAGATACTAGAAATGTATACTACGGCTGCTGCTATGCTTGTGGGTCCTCTTCCCGATGTGAGTCCTTTCTCGCATACTTTTTGCATTAATTCCATTGCTTTTTTCTGCGCGGATCCTGTTAAATTTAGGGCGCTTGAAAACTTTGGTATATATTCCATTGGATTGACTGGCGGTATTTCGATTTTGAGCTCTCTGGCTATGAGTCTGTAGCTTCTTCCTATCTCCCTTTTTTTAACTCTGGAAATTTCGGCTATGTCGTCTAGGGTTAGAGGTATTTTGCATTTCCTACAAGCAGCATAAAGTGCCGCCGCTGTTATCCCCTCTATGGATCTCCCGCGTATTAATCTGCGTTCCATAGCCTTTCTATATATTATTGCGGTTTCTTCCCGTGTGTTTTGTGATAATCCCAGGTGAGACGACATACGGTTTATTTCAGATAGAGCAAAGGCGAGGTTTCTTTCATTGGGATCAGACACTCTCATTCTTCTTTGCCACATTCTCAAGCGGTATATCTGTGCCCTCTTGCGCGGTGTGAGATCCTTTCCGTAAATATCTTTATTACGCCAATCAATTACTGTTAATAATCCCTTATCATGCATTGTAGAGGTGGTCGGCCCACCCACCCTCACCCTCTTCCTCATTTGTTCTTGGTTAAAACTTCTCCACTCTGGTCCAGTATCGATCAGGTGATCCTTAATGACAAGTCCGCAATTTTTACAAATTAGTTCAGCTCTTTCATAGTCTCTTATCAAAATACCGTTGTTACATTCAGGACAATAAAAAATATTATCCTCTCTCTCCTTCTGTTTTTCGAGTTCAGTCATTGCGGCCACCCAGTTCTAATGAAGGTTTATTTCCTTCTTTTGGAATATCTCCGTTTTTTCTCGTCTACAAGTTCATATAGAACCTCGTCTACCAATTTTTCGGCAATAACAGGTTCTACCTGAGGCTTGACCGATACATAAGGCGTTTTCACAGGCCCCAAAATATCGAAAATCTGACCCACCTCTTTCATATCTTTGGTTACCACTTTTGAGCCAATTTTCGGGGTGAAGTCTACACGAATTATTAGGTCGCCACGCGCGGTCAGATGTAAGGGTTTGCCAAGCCTCCTCAAGTATTCTCCCTCAAGTCAAGGATTCGATATTTTGGTCTTGGATTAGTGTATTATAAACTTTATGTACAAAATCTTTAAACAAAAACCAGAAAATAATCTTATCATTTATGTTCTCTTTCTTTTTCCTTTTTCCTTTCTCTCGCCTTACTCAGTACTTTGGCTATACTCTTAATCACTTCATTTTTATTCAAATCGTTTTTAGTTATGAGCAATCGGCCTTGTTTGCTCCACCAGTTGCTTGGGTAAGCTGATTCGGGATCCATCTCGAAATCATAACCTAGTCTTTTTGAAACTAGTGCGAGTTCCTCTGTTGTGGGTGATGGAACAGAAATTTTGAGAGGGACTCTACGACCTTTTCCTCGGGTTAGTTTTGAGTCAAAGTATTCTGGATACAGTATTATCTTGTCTTTTTTCTTCATTTATATCACCGCGAAATCGCCCGGCAAAAACAAATTCCTAACTGCAAACCATGAAATTTATAGCGTATACTTCTCAGATAACATTTTTAAGTTTGCTGATTTTCTAAGTTTTGTGGTGTCTATTATTGCACGAATTATCTACTGCTGTTTCTATTGTTGAGACTGTAACACGGGTAGCAGAAGCAAATAATGTAAAAAAAGTTCTGGAGATTAATGTTGAGATTGGTCAATTTACTTTCATAAACCCAGAACAGTTGAAGTTTCTATTCGAAATTGCTTCCGACAACACTCCTTTGAAGAACTCCAAATTAAACATCCTAACTGTTCCAGGAAAACTCCACTGCAATGATTGTGGATATTCCGGAGACGCGATTTCTGAGGAGGACCAAAAGAAAGCACATCTCCTTCAACTTGTAGGATTCAGCGCCAAGTGTCCAAGGTGCAATAGCAGTAATACAGAAATAATTGGCGGCAGAGAATTAAACATAAAAAATATCAAAGCTGAAGTCGAGGAAGAAGGTCAGTAGATAAATATTTTACTCAAAAACAAATCTGATTCATACCCTTTATATCATACAATTAGGATACTATTCTTCGGATTCGATTAGAACTGCATTAACCATTCCTGCCTGGCCTGGTCTACTTGTAACTCTTGCTTTTCCTGCCTCAGTGTCAATTATCGCTCCACGGGTTATTATTCCTCTTCTTGAGAAATCTATGTTGGCTGGGTTTTTCTCTACATCAAGTATTTTCACTTTTTGGGTTTTCCCAGTTTTCGGGTTAGTTATGTTAGCGAATTCACAGACCATCATTCTGATTTTTTGGTTATTTCCTCTAATTCTAATAATTTTCTTCTTCTCCGTGCCAAGTTGGGGTTTAGTTTCTTCTCTTCCGAGTTCTCTTTTATGCTTTCTGGCAAATTGTTTCAATCTCCCACCAGTGGGTTTGCGTTTGGATCTTGCTTGCCAATTAACCATGTCTAAATCACCAGAACTTTAAACCATTGAACAGCATTTTTATTATTAATCTTTTCTATCCAAGAGTTTTATGAGAAATAATATAAGCTTTTCCCGATAAGGGCATCTGGAGGAGTTTATATGAGTCGCATAGAGCTGGCTATGGGTGCTGGCGGCACCGCTATGAATCGCCTAATAAAAGAAACCATACTATCCTCCCTGAAGAGACATAACGTGCAAGGCGGCGTTGGTTTGGATGAATTGGACGACGGAGCAAGTATCCCTCTTGGAGATACTGATGTCGTAATTTCTACGGACGGCCACACCGTGGATCCAATTTTCTTTCCAGGAGGAGATCTAGGCAGACTAGCGATATCGGGAACCGTCAATGATATTGCCGTTATGGGCGCTAGACCTTTAGCTATTGCTTGTGCTTTGATAATTGAAGAGGGATTTCTCATAGATGATTTGAATCGTATCTTAAAATCAATGAACGATACCTGCGAAGAAGCGGGAGCGCCAATAATTTCTGGTGACACTAAAGTTATGCCTCATGGTCACCTTGATAAGATTGTTGCGGCCAGCACAGGGGTAGGAATAGTTGAGCATGGTAAGATAATTCTCGACTCTGGAGTCAAACCTAGGAATAAAATTATAATAACAGGAACAATCGGCGACCACGGTGTTTCACTTCTAGCTGCTAGAGAGGGGATAAGTTTTGAAACGGGGCTCAAATCTGATGTGGCGCCTATCTGGAATATCATTGAGAAGGTTCTTAAAGTGGGTGGGGTAACGGCGATGAAGGATCCCACTAGAGGTGGTTTAGCCTCCACCTTAAACGATTTCGCCAGCAAGTCCAAAACTACAATTTACATTAATGAAGATGACCTACCTATACGCAGCGAGGTGATTGCAGCTTCAGAAATGTTGGGAATCGATCCCTTGGAGGTAACCTGTGAGGGTAAAGCCGTTATAGCTATAGATAGCAGGCTGGCTGAGGAAGCTTTGAAAGTGATAAGAAAAACAAAATACGGTGAGAACGCGAGTATAATAGGAGAAGTCAGGGATGACAAACCTGGACTTGTGATTATGAATACTTCGGTTGGTGGGAAACGTATAATAGAGACTCCATACGGCGAACCGATACCTCGTGTCTGCTAAAAAATTAATAAAAATAATTCCCTCTTTTAAGATTCTTCTTCATCAGAAAGTTCTGGTGGAGGAACATCTAATCGGGTTTGAATACCTTCTTTTCTGATTCTCCATCTTAGTTGCTGTTTCAGTCTCCTAGTTTCGTGTTCGAATCCGAAGTAGTCTGCGAACATTTCTGTGGTTTGTAAAGTTTTGGTTCTGCTTGTTCGTTCAAATTTTAAGAATCCTAATTCTTCTAACTTTTTTATGTGTTTGTAACTATGTGAGCCTCGCATTTTTGCTACTTTTGCCTGCTCTACTGGTTGTTTGAGTGCAATATATGCAAGAGTTTTTAGTTCACCCAATGATAAGAGTCCTCGTGAAGCTATACTGGTGATTTTATTAGAGTAGCTGGCCTTTAGTTGTAATACGTACTTACTCCCAGGTAGAGCTACAATTTCTAGTGCGCTACTTCTTTCCCCGTATTCTCGAACAAGTTGCTTCACCAGTTCATCAACATGGTCTAAATTGTCAATTTTCACAATCTCCGCAATTTGCTCAATAGAAAGTGGCCTACCCGCAGCATATAATGCGGCCTCAATAATCTTCATAGCATCCTCTCCCATCTTTCCGCCTCCATTATGTATATCTCTCCAAAATATTTTTCCTGCCAGACGTGTATCTTATTTCTTAGAACAAGAATTAGAATGCTTAATAGATTTCTAACAACATTGAGAGGGTCTCTTTTATCCACCAATTCTGAGAATCTGATTATCTCTCTTTCTTGGGAAAGGATTTTCTGGTAAATGTCCTTAATAATTTGTTCTATATTCGTTTTAGAAGGTTCGAAAACAAATGGTTCGGGTTTAACTTCTTCTTTCAAGGGTTTCTTAATCATTTTCCTCGTTTCCTCGCCGAGTAAAACTCTCTCCAAAGCAAGCAAGAGTTCTTCTAGGGTGACTTTTCTGTTTATTAGCCTGTAGGGCATGGGGATTGGTGGTAGATTTAGGTCAAGATCTTCCTTTTCCTTTTTCTCTTCCTGTTTTTGTCCGAGTCTTAATAGCAGCTCGGATTTTATTCTGTGGATAACTGAGGCTGATAAAAGGGCTTTGCCTGATACCTTGTAGTCGACCGATTCTCTTTCCCGCATTTTTTCTAAAAATCCTATTAGAATTCTGCTGATATCAATTTCCCAAGGATCTTCAGCTTTCTGGCTAGTGTCTACTAGAAGTGACCATGGTGGGTGAATCCAAAAAGGATCTTCCCGAGTTTCAGTCATTGTCCTCAACTCCTTCTTCCATTCTCAGAGAAACAACATCTGAAACACCATCACTGCAGATTACACCAAACACTCGGTCTGCTCTGGTGATTGTGATATCACGAAGCGATACGACTACAAACTGCGACTCTTTTGAAAAGTCCTTAATCAAATCAGCAACTCTGTTCGCGTTATCATCATCAAGAAAGGCGTCTATTTCGTCCAATAAATAAAAGGGAGCTGGTTGGTACTGTTGTATGGCAAGTATAAGTGCAATGGCTGTTAGGGATTTTTCTCCCCCGGACATAGATTCTATTCTTTTTACATCCTTTCCCGCTGGGCGTGCTTCGATATCCACTCCTCCTAGAAATGGGTCTGTCTGGTTTTCAAGTACAAATCGTCCTTCTCCCCCTGGGGAAAGCTTTGCAAATATTCTCTTAAAATTACGTTCAATACTGTAAAAGGACGCTAAGAAGCTTCTTCTCTTATCCCTCTCCACTTCCCGTATGAATTCCATAATACTTTCTCTTTCTTTTATTAACTCCTCTCTCTTTCTCAGTATTTCTTCATATCTAGCTCTCTCGTCATCATAGAGTTGAATAGATAACATGTTAACTGGTTCCATCCCCTTTTTCTCTGCCTCCTTTTTTCGTATCAGCTCTCTCAGTTCCTGAACGTTTACTTTTAAAATGTCTTTGGGCTTAAACTCTGGAAATTCCTTTGCTTGCTCTCTGAATTCTTGTACATTGTTTTCTAAATGTTCTTTTTCCACCATCAGTCTGCTTAATTCAAGTTCGATAGAGTTAATCCTTCGAGTGGTAACCTCCAGTTCATTCCTTAGAACCGTCACCTCTTGCTTGAGTTTCGTGTCTTCTTCTCTTAGACTTGAAACCTCTTCGTCCAGACTCCTTTTTTCCTCCTCCCGCTTTGTTATCTGCTCTAGTAAGGGCTTGGTTACTTTTTGGAGTTCATCTATTTCTTTAGACACACTTTCGATATCTTTTCCCAATTGTTTTGCTAACTTCTTTCTCTCCTCCATTCTTGGGATTAGGTGTTCGGCTGTCTTTGTTCTTGACTGAGCAATTTGTACTCTGATGCCACTTAACTTTTCTTTCAGTTTGGTAATTTCCGCTTCCAGAGTTCTTGACTGTGCGTAAAAATCGGAGGCTCCCGACTCTTCTACGATGCGGTTAAGCGATTGTTCTTCTTCGGATAAGACACGGATCCTTCCCTCTATTTTTTCTATTTCTTGGGACACTTTCTTGTACTGTTTCTCCCCTTCTTCCTTCAGTTTCTGCTGTTTCTTTATCTCGGATTCTATTTTTGATATTTCCGACATATCTCCTTTTATCTTCTCCAGCAGGTGCTCTAAATTGGCGGAATGTTTTCCACGGGAATGTTCTTTCTCCTCCCTTCTACTCCTAATCTCAAGATATGACTTTGTTATATTCTCAAGTTTTCCCAGAAGTTCTAGCCGGATTGCATTAAGCCCACTCAGCTGCTCTTCTAACTGGGGTAATTTTTCGGTTTCCAAGAAGGCTAGGGTAGGTCTTCCGACATAGTGCCCACCCACCATTAGGCCTCCCGGCTCAATTATGTCTCCCTCAACGGTAACTTTTCTTATCTGTGGAAGGTCCAATCCCTTGGCTACATCTAAATTCTTTACTATTGCCACATTACCGAAAACATACTCGAATGCCAGTCTGAACTTTTCATCAAAAACCATGAGGTCAATCGCAGAACCTATCACTCCGTCGCCTTTAGGGATTTTAAAATTGTTTTGTTTAATTTTATTCAGCGGTAAGAAGGACGCTCTTCCTATTCTACTATTCTTTAGAAAGTTAATACATTCAGTAGCCACTTCATCATCATCAACAACAATGAAATTAGCTCGATTTCCAGCGGAGACCTCAAGTGCTAGGGCGTATTTCATATCTGTTTTTCCCAGTTCGGAAATTGTGCCGTAGACTCCTTCAATTTTTTTATCGTCTCGAAGCTTCAGAATTTCACGTACCGCTGATTGTCCTCTAAGGAGCCTTTTCCTCTCCTCATTTACGGCCTTTATTGTTACCACCTCATCTCTAGCGTTTAAAATTAGCTTTTCAGTCTCTTCAATCTCCCGGCGAGTAATATCTTGTTGCTCTTGAAGCTCCTCCGATTGGCTAGTAAATGTCTCCACTTCTTTCCTAGAACTTTCTTCCAGTTCTTCCAAACGATTCCTTTCTGTTTCCGCTTCTTGCAATGTTCTTTTAATTTCCTCTATTCCCGCATTTTTAGAGTTAATTGATGATGAAATATACTCAATATCCTTTCTAAAAGCCTCTTGAGTGGTTTTCAGAGAAACCCTCTTCGGCATGTGCTCTTCTATTTCTTCATGTATCTCTCTTATTCTAGTTCTCACTTTTGAGAACTTGGCATCACTAGTTGTTATTTGGTTGCTTATCTCCTCAAGAATATCCTGTTTTGACTTAACCTGATTCTTTACCTCTACCTCTTGCCTTTCCAAATCAACAATACTTCTTTCCTCTTCTTTAATACTACTTTCTAGATTTACTATTTCTTGGTTCAAGTTTTCCAGCGTTTTAGAATTTTTTTTCAATTCATCCTCTTTATACCTAAAAACTACCTCTTTCTCCGAGTAAACTCCCCTCTTTTCACTAAGCTCATATTGTAAGTTCCCAATCCTAGTTCCCAAGTCCTCAATGATGCTCTTTTCAATTTCCTCTACTCTCCCAGTTATATTCTCAAAATTTTCTTTGAACTCTTTTTCCTTTTCTTTCAAACTATTTAACTGCGCATTGTTACTCTCTATTTTCTTCAGGACATCTGACAACTCTGCTTCAGAGGTTTTCAACTGGTGGAAAACAAGCTTTGCACGGGAGGTTTTGATCTCCTCATTAAGTTGCTGGTATTTACGCGCTACCTCTCTTTCTCTTCCCAGTCTTTCAACCACATTTCTTACCTCACTGATCTGTGCGAAGTTTTCTCGAAGATTCTGTTCCGCTAATTCTAACTCTTTCTCCGCTTTCTCCTTCTTCTCATCATAGGAAGCTATTCCCGCTATGTTTTCGAAGAGTTTCCTTCTCTCAAGCGCACCCATCTGAATAAGCTCGAATATTTCTCCCTGGGGAACCACATTATACCCGCTCGGACTTATTCCCGCAATTTCCAACATGTCAATTATATCTGTTCTCGAAACAGTCCTACCCTCCAGCTTGTAAACACCCTTCCCCGCGCGGTCGACCTGCCTGTCAATTATAACGGTATCCGCATCTACCGGAAGCCTCCTATCCGAATTGTCAAAATACAAACTTACACTAGTGTATTTAGCGGGAGTCATTTTAACCCCTTTACTGGGAGTAAAAACGAGATCCGAAAAAGTGTTAACCCTCAACGACTTCGAACTCAAAACTCCCAGCCCAAAACGAACGGCATCCAATAAATTACTCTTACCACTTCCATTCGGTCCAACTATAGCTGAGAATCCCTTAGATAGGCGGAGTATCACCTTCTTCTTTCCGAAGGATTTGAAACCTCTGACAACAACCTTTTTTATAAACACCAAGCAAACACACCGCCATCAAAGAATATCTTCAGCTAAACATTAAAGTAAAACTACCTCCAAACCGCAGAAAACCCTGTTTTTCAAACAATACACTTGCTAAACACCAATTTACTCTTTATTTTTTTCTTTTCCTAACTGTCTCATATTGCCACCTACAAACTTTCCCACAGAAACTAATATTATTTATGTTCACTACAAAAAAACACCTCTGCCGCCGAGGAAGTGAGATTTTCTCTGCTACCACATCCGCTTGCTTTCCCTGAGGTTTCCTTCTGTAAAAATTTCATTTATTGTAAGAAAAATCAATCATAAGGAAGCCGTTTATTACCGCAGTAATTAGGAAAGTAGAAAAGGTTAAATTTAAAAAATTATTACACCTTTTCACATTTTAATTTTTGACAGCGTCATCTTAAGATCTCTTATTATTAGTCCCAGTGACTGAGCCGCGTCCTTACTTATTATTGTCAATAGTATAGCCTTATCTGAGTTCGCCATCACAGCATAACCATTATCCCCCTCAACATACGTCACATTTGCGTCTCCCTTTGCTATTGTCTTATTAAGCTCCCTTGCAGAGGCAATCATTGCTGCGGCGCTCTTAGCGATTGCCGAAGTATTCATCTGCGTTATCGTTTGTTGAACAGATATGTTTCCATTCTTGTCCAATAGTATTACTCCCTCAATTTCAGGAATTTTATCCATCAGCTCAGCTAATATTTTCTCAGTTTTCGATTGACTCATCAAACCACCACACTTTAATAATAAATATTAGTACAATTAACGTTATAATTCTTAGCCTTCAAACCCATCAAGAATAAACCAGATACAAGTAAGTCAAGTTTTCTATTTTCTTTCCCTAAATTTAAGCTTTTTTAAAAAGCATTTTAATAAATAACAAAACTAATTGATATACTTCCAAATAACAAAAATTGATATCTCCATGTTGAAAACAAAACACCCAGCCAATACATCTATGCCTCAAGACAAAAATTACAATTAGAAAACCATAATACCCTAACAGAAAAATCTTCATTTCTCCTTACTGAAAGGTTTTTAAAAGAAAAGTGTGTATCTTATTATCAGATGAGGTGTACATTACTATGATAACCTCTAAATACTTCCAGAAAACATTACAACAGCTACAAAAACACCCAGGCGTTAAGGGCGTAATTGTGACGAACACTGAAGGTTTGCCAATCAGTTCGACTCTTTCCACTGAGAAGACCGAGACAATTTCCGCCCTGGTAACGTCGCTAGTCGGGAAAGCTTCAAAAGTTATACAGGAACTTGGTGAGGGTACACTGAACTTCCTTACAGTAGATGCGGGAGAAAGCGAACTTCACATAGCTCCAGAAGAGGAGTACGTTCTAATAGTACTAAGATCTAAGAACGCTGAACCTCTTCCCCAGAACAAATAGCCAGAATCAAAAATTTATGCAAAGATAACACTTAAAAATGTCTTTCGAAAACCTTTTAGACTACCGAAATCATCTAAAAACCGAAAACCAAATATAATACCGAAAAAAGAGTTAATATTAACGAAACAGAACAAATTAACGGGGCCTGTTTAAAATTGATGGATATAAAAGCCTTTGATAAAATCTTAAGCGATGTCATAAAAGCGGAAAGCGGAATAAAAAAAGTCATCCTCGTAGACAGAACAGGACTCACAATAGCACACGTATCAAAATTTAGCTATTATCCAGTTGATATCGATGGTATTGGTGCAATTGCTAGCGCGGTATATTGCGCTTCAGAAGAACAGGGTAAAAATCTGGATATAGGCGAGCTGAATATTGTGACTTCGGAGTTTGATAATGGTAAAATCTTTGCCGCTAGTTGCGGTAAGGGTGTTCTTTGTGTTATTACCGACGCTGATGTTAACATTGGTATGATTCGCTTGGTTATGAAGAAGGCTTCGAATCAGCTCAAGGGTGTTCTTGACGAGTTTCTTGCCGAGAAACCAGTTGTGCCTGTATCCTCCGGGGAAGCTAGCGACGAGGAGCTTAAGGCTGCCCTTAGCGAGCTTGAAAAGGTGTAGCTTGAATCTAACCTAATCTAATCTCTTCCTTTAATAAAACTGTATAGGACGTGTGCAGCCTTTGAATAAAGATGCTCAAGGTAGAATACATTTTAAAGTAGTTTTTTGGGGACCCTCCCTGTCTGGGAAAACGACGTGTCTTAGATGGATTTACGATGAGGTAAAGGGTCTTGATAAGGGCGGTTTTACTTCTGTTGAGGATCCAACGGGCAGAACGTTGTATTTTGACTATACTCCGATATCTGCTACGGGTAAGGTTATTTTTGATGTTTTCACGGTCGCTGGTCAGAAGCGTCACAGACACCAGAGGCGGATTGTGCTGCAAGGGGCTGATGGTATCATTTTTGTAGCGGATTCCGCGAGAGATCAGTTGCAGGCGAATCTGGAGAGTTTGCAAGAACTGAAGGGTCACCTGGGAGCGAAACTTGGCGGTGATATTCCCATATTGATTCTTCTTAATAAGCGTGATTTGCCCGATGCGTTAGAGAAAAATGCTTTAATTCGAGCCCTTCAAGCCGATTCGTTGCCCACTTATGAATCTATTGCAATTAAAGGCTTGGGGGTGAAGCGGGCGTTCCAGTCTCTTTCCCGAGAGGTTCTCCTGAAGAGACTTTATAATAAGCAGGAGTTAGCGCCTAAATCCTCTTAAAAGCAACCCTTAATCTTTTTTATCCTCCGAGAAACTCTTAGAGGAAAGAATATAAGGCTAATTCTTCTCTTAAAAGTTAATAAAATTGAAACAGGGCATTGGTGACGTGCATAAATGTCTAAAAGTGAAAACCTAGAAGAAATCCTGAAGGACTTGGAGGCTTCGGTTCCTGAAATTCAAGCAGCGGCGATAGTGAGCGTTGAGGGTTTGCCCATTGCTGCTCAGCTTCCCTCGGATGTTGATGAGACACGCGTGGCAGCAATGACTGCTGCAATGTTGAGCCTCGGTGAACGCGCTGCTCAAGAACTTGGAAAAGGGGAACTGGAGCAGGTTTTCATAAGCGGAAAAGAGGGATACATTCTCGTCACGTCTGCGGGCCCGAATGCAGTTTTGACTGTTTCCACTACGAAGAATGTTAAATTGGGTTTGATTTTTTTAGATATGCGTAGGTCTGCTCAGAGAATAGCTGAACTCATATAATATTCTCTAATTATTTTTATTGTGGATAACGCGTGAAATCTATTTGGATTTTTCAACTTTTCGAAACAATTTATTATTAAACTTAATAATTACGCACTGTTTGAATATAGTTTCGTGTTTATTCTGGGTAGCATAGCCATTAAAACTGAGAACTCGGTGAGTTTAGTTCTATCCATTAACCCGTGGGAAAGATAGCCTATTGCTCCCATTTTTTCACCCAAATTTTTTATTCCTGTTATTTTTTCCATAACTTCTCCCACCTCAAGATTTTCTTCTGTTACTTTTTGTGTTACAATTGGTGGGTATTCGAATCCGGGGCCTGCTCCGAAAGTTTTTCTTCCTTCCTTGTCCACTATTACACAGTATTGAAAGTCAAGGTAACGCGTCTCGTCACTCAATACTACGTCTACAATTCCTGCTTCTATGCCTACGCCTAGATCTGCGTTGGTTACTTTAAGTAACGCCTTTTCGGCTCTATTTAGAGCTCCTTCTAGGGTTTGACTGAGTCCTATAGGCTGTGGTGGGGTGCCGCTTGAAACCTTAACTCCGTAAATTTTTACATTTCCGAGTAGTTTTTGCATAACGTTTTTCACAGCGGAAATTTTAACTGGATTTTCTGAACCCACTGCGATAATCTTCATTAAAATCATCCTCTAATTTAGAACGGGGGATAATAGTAATAAGTATTAATACAATTTTTATACTAACTGTATAAATATGAACGGAGAATGGTGTATGAAGTTAAAGGAATTACGTGATATAATTGGTGACGTTGATGCTTTAGTTTTATTTAAGCCCGAAAACATTTTCTATCTCTCAAGCTTCTTTTCAACTTCGTTCATGTATTTATTTATACCCAGAGATGATACGCCCATTGCTGTTGTTTCGCAGTTAGAATTTGAGGCCGCGAAAAGTACAATAAAGGATTTTTCCATCCTCGAAGCGAAAAAGCAGGAAGATTTTGAAAAGACCTTCTCGAATCTTCAAAAGGACTTGAAAATTAAAAAGCTGGGCTTTGAAGAGGATTTTCTGACAGTGAACGTTAAAGAAAAACTAGAGAAAAATAGCGAGGCTTTCGATTTCGTACCCGTGTCAAATATCATAAAAAAACTTAGATCCATTAAATCTCGAAGTGAGATAGAAACAATTCAGAAAGCGGTGAAAATAACCGATGTGGGCGTCAAAAGGGCTATAGAAGCTATAACTCCCGGTGTTAAGGAGTACGAGGTTGCAGCGGAGGCGGAGTACGTAATGAGGAAGATGGGTTCAAGTGGGACATCGTTTGAAACCATTATTGCATCTGGTTACAGGTCTGCTTTTCCACATGCTTCGTGTAGTGATCGGAAATTGGAGAATGGCGATTTAGTAGTAATCGATTTGGGTGTTCGTTACAAAAATTATTGTTCAGATATATCCAGAACACGCACTGTTGGTTCTCCGAGTTCGAAACAGGAAAGGCTTTTTCAAACGGTTTTAAACGCCCAGCAGAAGGCATTAGAAATCATTCGTCCCGGTGTTAAGGCTAGTGAGGTCGATGAGGTGGCTCGTGGGCTGATAAAAAAAGAAGGATACGGAGATTTTTTTGTCCATAGTTTTGGTCATGGAATCGGAATTGAGGTACACGAATATCCATCGATTAGCTCGAATAGCACAGACATTATAGAAGCGGGTATGGTGTTTACAGCTGAACCCGGAGTTTATATTCCTGATTTTGGGGGATGCAGAATCGAAGATATGGTTCTGGTTCGCGAGAATGGATACGAGCTACTCACAAACAGTCCCCGATTTTTATATTAATCTCTCTGGAAAATCAAATTTTCTAAAAATGATTAATGGATTTAATTGGATTCGAACACGTTACAAACACAATTTAGGATCTGACATGCCCCTAACCTAAGGGTAGGGGTTCTGTAACTGCTGCATAAAACAATAACTTTTTATATATATTGTAACAAACTATATACCGATGGCGATGAAGGAGGAAAAACTCTACTCTACAGGGAAAACCGCCAAGATGCTCGGCATACACTTCCTCACGTTGAAGAAGTGGATCTACAAAGGCAAAGTCAAAGCGGTAAAAACGCTGGGCGGACAATACCGCATCCCCGAAAGCGAGATCCGCCGCCTGCTCGGCCAGCCAACGCCGAAAAACCAAGCCGTAATCTACGCCAGAGTCTCATCGGCAGATCAAAAAGAAGACCTGAAACGCCAGAAGGAGACTCTTCAAGAACACGCGAAGGAGAAGGGATACCAGGTCGTAGCGGTTTTCGAGGACACGGCAAGCGGACTAAACGAAAACCGACGGGGACTGGGGAAAATGTTTGACACACTCAGGACGAACGCAGCAGACATAGTACTAATCACGTGGAAAGACCGGCTGACACGATTCGGCTTCGAGTACCTAAAATCCCATGTCGAAGACCTCGGCGCAAGGATTGAGACTGTAAACGAGCAGCAGGAGGAAAAAACGCCACAGGAGGAACTCGTGGAAGACCTACTGGCCATCGTGACAAGCTTCTCTGGTAGACTCTACGGTATGCGTTCAAACAAGACGAAAAAGGTGGTAGAAACTGTCAAGCGTACAATCAGTTAGCTCAGCCCACTTCACAACACCAATACTAACCAAGAGGAAACGCGAGTTGCTAGGAGAACTACTCGACCAATTCACCGCCTCAGTGAACTTCTGCATAAAGAAGTGTCTGGAACATAACATCACCTCACGCGCCAGCCTACACCACGTAGCGTACAGCGAGTGGAAATCACGCTTCAGCCTAGCAACGCACTGGTTCCACTCCGCAGGACAGGTAGCAACCCAGACGCTACGCTCCTGGCGGAATCTCTGCCGAAAAGGACAAGCCGACCTAAACAAGCCCCCAGTCTACGAGACCAAAACAATGCGCCTCGAACTCTGGTCAGACAAAAACTCAACAGGCATCTGCAAATTCCAGGGGAACACGGTACAGATCCGCGTCCGCAAGGGCGAGCACCTCTGGCTACCACTCTTGGTAACCAAGCACCACGAGCAGGCGTACCTGCGAGACTGGCGTGAAGGCAAGCTAAAGGTCGGCGAAGTCACAATCTCTCTATCCAAGGAGCGAGCCAACATTTTTGTGCCATTCAAGCGAGAGGTTAAATCCAAACACATCAACGGCGTCTGCGGCGTAGACATCAACGAGAGGAGCGTCGACCTAACCATCTTAAAGCTGAAGGAACCGCCGAAACACGTTAAAATTGATGTATCAAAGCTCCCAGCAATAAGACACTCGTCACAGCTCAAGCGTAAATCTGTTCAGAAGAAGCTTGACACACCCCCACAACGACCAGTACAGAAACAGAAGCTTCAAGAGAAGTACTGGCGCAGGGAGAGTAACCGAACAAACCAGATTCTACACACGGTGAGCAAGCAAGTAGCAGAAATAGTGGAGCAAGAGCAAGTCGCTGTAGCGTTCGAAAACATCAAAGGGATTCGAGGCTCCATGCGCTCGATGAAGTCGACAAACGGCAAAACTCTGAGAAAAGACATACGCCGCAGGTTGAACCAGTGGCCTTTCCACAAGCTCCAGTTCTACGTGGACTACAAGGCGGCACAAAGGGGGCTACCCACGGTTGAGGTAAGCAACTACCACAAGTCTAAGAACTGCCCGATATGTAGCCAGTATAATAGGCCGAATGGGCACGCCTACCAATGCTTGCGCTGCGGCTTTGAAGCCGACAGGCACCTGGTGGCGAGTTGGAACATAGCTAAGGATGGGGCGAGCCACGTCCCCGCCGACTGCTGGCAGATGCAGCGGGCAGCGGATGAGCTTGTAGCTCAGGCGAAACTACCCGCAGAGCCAGAAAAAATCCCCAAGCAACAGTTTGCTACAGAATTTTAGGACGGTTATAGACTCCATAATTATGGTTCTACCAAAAAATTTAGGTGCTTCTTAAATGATACTAAGAAAAATATAGAAAGGGTAATAATAAGTGAAAAATTCTTTACCCAGACCAAAAAAGATTTATTACCTTCTCACAAAATCATATTGATATGTTTTAGAGTAAGTTTGCCATGAATTTGGAAAGGAGTAATTCTTAATGTTTTCGGGTGTTCTTTATGCAACGTCTCGCTAAATATATTCCCATACCTCGTTTGCCTTCATCGCCGTTGGCTAACAGAGTTCGGAGCATAATCGCCGGTATATACGAAAGGGTTCTGTGGCATCAAATCAAAGACGGAAATATGCCGGAGCATTTGGCCATCATTCTTGACGGTAACCGGCGATATGCAAGACAACGTGGTCTAGATCTATGGATTGGACACAAATACGGTGCAGAAAAGGTAAAAGACTTTTTGAATTGGGCATTTGATGCTGGTATAAAAGTTGTTACGCTCTACGTTTTTTCAACCGAGAATTTTATGCGACCCAGAAATGAAGTAGAAGAGATTATGAAGCTTGCCGTGGAAAAGTTCCAAGAAATTCTAAATGAAGCGAGGATACATAAGCACAAAGTAAAAATTAAAGCTATAGGCCGAATAAATCTTCTACCCGAAAGGGTGCAAGCAGCGATTAGGAGAGCTGAAGAAGCCACGAAAAACTACGACCGGTATCAGCTGAACATTGCAATAGGATACGGCGGAAGGGCGGAAATAGTTGACGCAATCAAAGAAATCGCTGATGAAGTGAAAACTGGGAAAATTGGTATTAATGATATTGATGAGAAGTTAATCGAAAACCACCTTTACACCTCTGGAATTCCTGATCCTGCTTTAGTTATTCGTACTAGTGGTGAGGAAAGACTTTCCGGTTTTCTCTTGTGGCAATCTGCTTACTCTGAACTGTATTTTTGTGACGTTTACTGGCCAGCGATGAGAAAAATTGACTTTTGGAGAGCTCTTAGAACCTATCAGATGAGAGAAAGAAGATTTGGAAAATAAACTCGTACACCAAAAACCATAAAACTTCTGCTTTTGCAACTCATATTCGGCTAATTCGTCCGACACGTTAATCAAATAAAGAATTTCAAGCAAACATAATTTAACGAGCTGAACAGAAGGTTAACCCCTATGAAAAAAAGCTATAAGGAATTGTCTCCTCCTCAACGAATTTTACTAGGGCCGGGTCCTAGTAACGTTGATCCTCGGGTGCTGAAAGCGATGTCTATGCCCTTGGTCGGCCATTTGGACCCTTACTTTTTAGAAATTATGGATGAAGTTATGGAGTTGTTGAGATACGTTTTCAAAACAGAGAACAGACTTACCCTACCCATTTCAGGTACAGGTAGCGCGGGGATGGAAGCCTGTCTAGTCAACTTGGTGGGTGAAGGGGACGAAGTCGTAGTTGGAGTAAACGGATTTTTTGGTCAGAGAATGAGTGAAATAGTTAAAAGATGCGGAGGAACTCCTATAGAAGTTAAAGAACCTTGGGGGCGGGCATTAAAGGCAGAGAGTGTGGAAAAGGCTTTAGCAAACTCTAATGCTAGGGTTGTTGCCGTGGTGCACGCTGAAACTTCAACGGGCGTTTTGCAGCCTTTAAAAGAAATTTCCAAGTTAGCAAAAAAGTACGACGCCCTTTTTCTAGCGGATACGGTTACTTCTCTAGGCGGGGTTGATTTAAAAATTGATCAGTATGGTGTAGACATAAGTTACAGCGGATCACAAAAGTGTTTAAACTGTCCGCCGGGGTTGTCTCCGGTAACTCTTAATGAAAAAACTGTTGAATTCGTGAAAGACCGTGAGGGAAAGATTCAGAGCTGGTATCTTGATCTCAACCTGATAGAAAAATACTGGGAAGAAGGTAGGGTTTACCATCATACAGCGCCTATTTCTATGGTTTACGCCCTAAGAGAAGCACTAAGAATAGTCTATGAGGACGGCCTAGAGAAAAGATGGGCTCAACATCTGAAAGCATGTGATGCTCTCATAAAGGGTTTAAATGCCATGGGATTAGAAATACTTCCCACCGAAAACAACTTACCCTCTTTAACCGCCGTAAAAATTCCAGAAGGAGTTACCGACATAAACGTGAGAAAAACTCTCCTAAATGATTTTAATATAGAGATAGGAGGCGGGTTGGGAGAGCTTAAAGGCAAGATATGGAGAACCGGATTAATGGGAATCAACGCCTGTGAGAGAAACGTAATTCTAGTATTAGAAGCCTTGGAAAGAGCCCTTAGAAAAGAAGGATTCCCAACAAAAGCTGGTGAAGGTCCCGCAGCCGCTATGGAGGTCTTCAAAGAATAGGTGTAATTATGAAATCCCACATAATAAAAAGATTAGTGGAAATCGTAGGGGTAGAAAACGTTAACACAGATCCGGCGGAAATTTATTGCTACTCTCGAGATTCCACACCCTTTCAATACTTTGCAGATGTAATAATTAGACCAACAAACATCGCAGAAGTTTCCAAAGTTCTAAAATTAGCTAATGAGAATCGTATACCAGTCTACCCAAGAGGTTCAGGAACAAGCGCTGCCGGTTCACCCCTACCCGTGAAAGGCGGAATGGTGGTTGACCTTACCCGTATGAATAGAATTCTAGGCTTTGACGAGGAGAATCTACAAGTAGTAATGGAACCCGGAGTAATATGCGATGATTTAAACGAGTTCTTAAAAGATTACGGATATTTTTTCCCACCCGACCCCGCAAGCAGCTCGGCAGCGACTCTGGGTGGGATGGTAGCAAACAATTCTGCTGGCAACAGAGCCATAAAATACGGTAAAACCAAAGACTGGATTCTGTGGTTAGAAGCGGTTCTGCCCGGCGGCGAAATAATCCACACCGGATCAAACACTCTAAAATCAGTTTCCAGCTACGATTTAACAAAACTACTATGCGGCTCAGAAGGAACACTAGCGGTCTTCACCAAAATAGGTATGCGAGTTCAACCCCTACCAGAGGCCTATAAGACCGCAATGTTTCTATTTGACGATTTAGACAGAGCCGGCAAAGCCATCGTAAAAGCCCGCGCATCCGGTGTAGTTCCCTGCGCAATGGAGTTTCTAGATAGACTCACCATCAATACATCCGCAGATTATGCGGGCTTAGATATTCCAGATTGCGAAGCAATGCTCCTCATAGAGACCGACGGTACAGAATCCGCTGCCGAAAAAGAATTAAAAATAATCATAGAAACCGTTGAAAAAATGAATCCAAATCAGTGGAAAATAGCTCAAGACGAGGAGGAGAGAAACTCCCTATGGGTAGCAAGAAAATCCGCATACGCCGCTCTAGCCAGGCGTTCCGTCACCACAACTATGGAAGACCTCACAGTTCCTATCTCAAAAATTCCTGAGGCTTTGAAAAGAATACAAAAAATCCCTGAAAGATTTGATAACTTGATAAGGGTTGCTACCTTTGGGCACGCAGGAGACGGAAACCTCCACCCCACCTTTCTATACGATGAACGAGTTCCCGAACAACGAGACGCTTTCTTCAAAGCCCTAAAAATTATTTACGACGAAGTAGCCCTAGACCTAGGAGGAAGTATCACGGGCGAGCATGGAGTGGGCCTTATTAGAAAAGATTTCGTGGAGAAGGAGCACGGTCCGGTTGAGATGTCTTTGATGAAAGGAATAAAGCGGGTCTTTGATCCCCATAATATTCTAAACCCGGGTAAGGGGAAGCCTTGGGGTTCAACTGGCGAGCCTGAGGAGGTTTGATTGATGCCACACAATAAACTGAGTGAACACTCTGACGATGTTTATTCTTGTATGCGCTGCGGTTTCTGCATAAAATGTCCTTTATATGAGATTAATGGTTGGGCTTCAAACACCGCCCGAGGGAGAATTCAAATGGCTCGTGGAGTCTTGGAAAATAAATTGGAACTATCTAACTACATTGCGGAGAGAGCCTTTTCTTGCACTACTTGTGACTTTTGTGTACTCTTTTGTCCTTCGGGTATTCATACCACGGACATAATTAAAACTCTGAAATACGAGCTAGCCAAAAGAGTTTACGGTCCTAGTTCTATCAATCGAATACTAGAGAACATTGTGAGAGAGGGCAATCCCTATGGGGAGCCCAAGTCAAATAGAGGTTCTTGGCTTCGAGATGAGGACAAATGACCGAATTGGCTTACTATGCAGGGTGCACAGCCGCTTATAGACTACAAAACATAGCTAGGTCTAGTGTTAAAATTTTGAAAAGATTAGGGGGCGATCTCAAAATTATTGGTAATGATGAAATCTGCTGCGGTTCAGTTCTCTTCAACATGGGTCTAATAGATGAAGGAGTCAAACTCGCCAAGAACAACAACAAATTATTCACGGATATGAATATCAAAATATTGTTAACTGAGTGTGCAGGATGCGCAAAAACTTTCAGAAGAGTCTACCCCGAACATTTAGACTTCCGAATTAATACGCTACACCTCACCGAATACCTCGACGGAGCGTTGGCACAAAGCAACTTGGAACTCTGTTACAAATCCCCCATTAGGGTAACCTATCACGATCCATGCCATTTGGGACGCGGACTAGGAGTTTATGATCCCCCTCGCAATATAATTAGGTCAATAAAAAACGTGGAACTGGTGGAAATGAGTCGCAACAAAGAAAGGAGCCGTTGCTGTGGAGCAGGGGGCGGGGTAAAGGCGAGTTACCCGGAGACCGCCGAGAAATTAGGGATGCAGAGGCTCAAAGATGCGGAGCAACTAGGTGTGGATTTGATAATTACTGCTTGTCCCTTTTGTACACAGAATTTAAATGATGCAGCAAGCGTGTACGGTTCCAAGCTAAAAACTAAGGATCTGAGTGAATTCTTGGTGGATTGCATTTAGGATTATCCAGTGCTTCTAGTATACTTTTAGCCATGGGATGTTTATTTTTATTCTAAAATCGTGAAATAGAAATAAAAAGAACAACTTATTACCGTTCCTTGGGAGATTAATCCTTTCTTTTGGATTAGATTGACTTTCACCAATAAAACGCTGAAAAATATCCGAATAGAATATAACAATAGAATATAATCAAAGAGGTAAAGTACTTGTTAAAGGTGTATAACACTCTGAGTAGGGAAAAGGAAGAATTTGTTCCCATTAACGGAAATAAGGTAGGGATGTATGTCTGCGGTCCTACTGTTTATGATTACAGTCATATAGGACACGCTCGTTCATACGTGGCTTTTGATGTCATACGGAGATACTTGGAGTACAAGGGTTACACCGTTATTTACATTCAAAACATTACAGATGTTGATGACAAGATAATAAAAAGGGCGAATGAATTATCAGAGGCTCCCCTATCCCTTTCGGGGAGATTCACTGAAGCTTACTTTGAAGATATGGACAGACTTGGTGTGAGAAGGGCTAACATACATCCCAAGGTAAGCGACCACATACCTGAAATAATCGAGTTCATTGAAGGATTAATAAGAGGGGGGTACGCCTACGAGGTCGACGGAAGCGTTTATTTCAGTGTATCAAAGGCCAAGGACTACGGCAAACTGTCGCATCAATCACTAGAGAACATTTTAGCGGGTGCAAGGGTGGAAGTGGACGAAGATAAGAGAGATCCCCGGGATTTTGCTCTTTGGAAAAAGGCTAAGAAGGGAGAAATTTTTTGGGAGAGTCCGAGGGGAAATGGAAGACCGGGATGGCACATAGAATGCTCCACGATGGCAATGAAATATCTTGGATCGAGAATAGATATTCACGGAGGAGGTATGGATCTAATTTTCCCCCACCATGAGTGTGAAATTGCTCAGTCAGAGTCATACACCGGTAAGCCGTTTGTAAAGTATTGGATACACAACGGATTCGTTACCATAAACCAAGAAAAGATGTCGAAATCTCTTGGAAACTTTTTCACAATCAGAGAAGTTTTAGAAAAATACGATGGCGAAACTATAAGATTTTTCTTATTAGGTACACATTACAGGAGCCAAATCGATTACAGCGAGCAACATCTACAAGAAGCTAAACAAAACCTTCAAAGAATTTACAGCGCAATCAACAAACTAAAAACCCTAATCAAGGGGCAGAAGCAGACAGAAATAAACGCGCCCAGCACAGAAGAGAAAGAGTTGTTAAAACAAGTGGAAAAATCCAAACAAGAATTTATAGCCGCCATGGAAGACGACTTCAATACAAGAGAAGCAATGCCCGCTATCTTCGAACTCACCCGAGCAGTAAACTCATTGCAGAGTAATAGCAAAATAAGTAAAAACACCCTCGAAAAAACCCTACAAACATATAATGAATTCGGACAAATTTTAGGACTGTTTCAGGAAAAACAAATAGAGCCCGATTTGGAAGCCGTAGGTAAACTGATAGAACTATTAATTGAACTGAGAAATAAGTCTCGAGAAAAGAAGGACTGGAAAACCGCCGATTACATACGATACAAATTGAAAGAAGCGGGAATCCTCATCGAAGATTCAAAAGAGGGGACAACCTGGAAAACCGCCGAATAATAAAAAATAGCATTCATTTTGCTTGGTCTCTTTTCTTCAGCCCCATCTTACTTATGTACATTCCATCAACTTTTAGAATAGAAGAGACAAACTCTGTAGCGCTTTTCAGAGATTTAATCTTCACATAACTAGGCTCCAGAACGCCGTATTCAGCCATGTCTCTCAATTTTTTGTTTTCAACATCAACGCCTATCCAGTTCTGATTGCCACTATGCTTTGAACGTAACTCTAGGAAGGTGTCAATCTCGTCCATACCCGCATTTGATGCTAAAATACGTGGAACCAATTCAAGAGCCGAAGCGAATTCAACCATCGCTAACTGTTTTTTACCCTCAACTGAATACGCGGTCTTCCTGATATGCTTTGCCAATTCAAGCTCAATCGCTCCCCCTCCCCCCACAACCTTCCTATGCGTCATAGCCACAGAAACCGCCATCATAGCATTCCTCAAAAGCCTCTCAACCTCTTCACAGATATACCAAGACCCACCTCTAACTAACACAACAACCGCTTTCGGATCCCTACAACAAGAAAACAACACATATTTGTCCCGCCCCCCTCTTCTCTCTTCGACAAGCTTTGCGTAACCGAGATTCTCCTCACCGAGATCCTCAATCTTGGAACAAATCTTTGCCCCGCAAGCTTTACTCAGCAGCTTGAACTCTTCTGGCTTAGCTCGTCTTATTCCAAGAATTTTGTTCTTGGATAAACTCTGCTCAATAAACTTATCTATTCCCTTCTCTGTCACAACGACGTTTGCACCGCTCTTCTTAATATAAGAAAATTTCCTCTCGCCAAATTTTCTCTTCTCCTCAAGGTAACCATCCAAATCCTCAGGAGTATTTATCTGTAACTCAACACTTCTCTCTGTTGGCTTCTCTAAATAGAGTTTTTCATCCAAGAGAGCAATTCTAGCGTCCATAACCCTCCTCGGCATTTTCGGACTCAAAATTTCCTTAGATATAATAACACCGTGAATCAACTCGGTATCCATTATTCCTCCCCCTTCCTTCTTGACAAACTGTACTCTATCCCTGACGTTTATCAAACCCTCTTCTTCTGCAATGGTGGAAACCGCCTCAACAGCAATGTCCGAAAGATGGTTCTCCACCCTCTTGGAAAACTTTCCAGATAGAGAAGTATTCGCTACCGATTTAAGTAAAGCCTTTTTCCCATTCACATGAATACTCAACTCGTCTATACGGTTCGTTGCCTCTTCACAAGCAGCATAATATCCCGAAATAATAACTGAAGGATGCAATCCTTCGTTGACGAGTTTCAAACCCCGCTTAGCCAATTCGGCAGCCAGAAAAACTATAATTTTACCCCCATCACCCTGAGTTCGAACATGAGTTTTACCCAAATTAACAAGCATCTCACCAATTGGATGCTGAATATCCAAATCTCGCAAAATTGTTACCGCATCATTAGAAACCACAAAGTTATCATACCTATCTATAATGAGTTTACTCATCCCCTTGGGTCCCAAAGAGTTTTTCAAAATATCGGCAATCGCAACAACGGTATAAACACAATTTTTGACTGCATCAATACCCTTCAGATGCTCCGCCATTTTAGCAAGCATTTCTTGCACTTTATCCCTACTACCAGAATCACCCAATATAAATCACTTCTCTCAAAGAAGAAACATTTCCATCAATAATTCACCTAAAAACCAAATTTATATTTCTATCATATAATATCTAGAACTGAACCATTCTAAAATGGAGCAGAATAAACTCGTAATTAGTATTCAGGTTTAAAAAACGGTAACATCCCAAAAAATAGTAACCTACCCGGGGTGAATAAAAAGATAATCAGGTACTTGACATGGGAGCTGTTAGACTTATTAAGAGGGTTCCGTGGGTCTCCGGATGAGTATGATGTCTCCTATCGCCTTTATCCACGAAAAAGGAATAGAAATGGTGCTCTTATTCTCTACCGGTTTTTTAAGTTTAACATGTAACCCGGAGGCTGAACTTACTAAAGTGTTGAACTCCACATCTTCCACAGTTCCCACAAACTTCCCTATTGTCGTGTATACCTGTTTACCGCGGATTTCAGTTGCTTTAATACTTATTTTAATCCCCCCTATTCCTTGGATAGAATTATACGAGCGTCAACAGTTTTCGCGCCATCAGGATACGTAATTATAGGATTGAGGTCCATTTCATTTATTTCAGGATGCTCCATAACAAGCTTAGAAACGTTCAGAAGTATGCTAATAATCGCCTCAAAGTCCACCGGTTTCTGACCTCTAACACCCTTCAATATGGGATACCCTTTAATCTCTTGTATCATCTCCTCAGCATCATACCTAGTGATCGGAGCCACCCTAAAGGAAACATCCTTCAAAACCTCAACAAATATGCCTCCAAGGCCAAATGCCAAGGCTGGGCCGAATTGGGGGTCTTTTGTCATTCCCACAATTACTTCTCTTCCTTCGGGTGCGAATTCTTGGACTAGTATACCCTCGAATTTGTAGTTACCCACTGCCTTTTTGACGTTCTTTTCTATCTCCCCGTAAGCTTTCTTCACTTCTTCCCCGTTTTTAATATTGACTTTTACGCCACCTGCATCGCTCTTGTGAACCACATCTCTTGAAACAATTTTCATTACTACGGGGTACTTGATTTCTTCCGCGTATTTTACCGCTTCTTCAGGAGACTTTGCAACTTTGAACTTGGTGACTGGTATACTATATGCTTTTATTACTTCTTTTGCTTCGGGCTCTAAAAGGAGGGTACGGTTTTCGCTTAGCGCTTTCTGGATTATTTTACTCACGTTATTGGACATTTATTTTACACCTCGAATTATTATTAACACCCGTGAACTTTTACAATAACAGTAAAACTCTTTCTGAGGTTATCTTTATTGCTTTTGGGTAATTAGAATTTGAATCTTATATATAAACCTCTTTGTGTACACGCCTTATTTTTTGTAACAGGTTTTCAACTCCTCAAATCATTTGGAGGTATATTAAAATTTTCCCAAGTATTAATTACGGAGATGAAAGTATGTCTTCAAATTAGTCCTTCTCTGTCTGTGTAAATTCTTTCGAGGACGGCGTACAGGTTGTCTACTCCTTCAAAAGTTAGTGAAGAGACTGGAAGTATCTCATTGAATAAGCCGAAACTGGTGAAAACTTCTCCCAGGTTTATGCTTATCTCTCTGCGAAGACCAGATGCTTCTTGATCTATGGCGTTTAACAATTTTTGGGGTTCGCTTATCCATTCGGTGATTTTGTCTATTTCTTCTTCTTTCAGAGTGTCTGCCTTGGATAGAACATTGATTTGAGGTAAATTGAAGCGGTACTGTACCGAGGCGCTTAGAAGTAAAACACTTACAAAACCCGATGGAGAGCGGCTTAATAAGGGATCCATGAGGAAAACTAAACAACTTTCTTCACTACCTATCGCCGTTGTAACTAGGGGGCCCGTACTTCGGAAAGCAAAAAGCTCTAGTTGGCCGGGAGTATCCACCAAAACGTATGTTGGTTTCAATTCCTCGATCTCCTCCTTGAAATCGTCGACAAAACCAGCCATCATATCGATACTAGCAATTAGTCCACCGTTGGGTCCCAGATCATATTTGTCCATAACCTCCTCCAAGTTTACGTAATCCCGAATGTCTACATCAGGTGAGTACGGTAAACGGCGAACACCAGGATCCAGGTTAACGAGAACTACATTGAACTCGTTTCGAGTCAGCCACTCCGAGTAGGCTTTTGTAAGGGTGGACTTTCCGCTTCCCGCGGTTCCAATAAAGAAACTTGTGAACACCTTTTAAACCCCCAAAATTCACGAATAAAACATAACGTTGTATGAAGAGATTAGAATTACTATTCCGTTTTTTCAGACCTTTTTATTATGTGCGCTTATTTTTAAAATAATTTATTGCTTCATTAACCTTTATTCGAAGGCTGATTAGACTTGATAAAATAATTACCTTTAAAATATTTCCAAATCGCATTTGGGAACATGCTTGTAAAACGATAAAAAATTTGAAAATAAAAACAAAAAATCCAGAGATAGCTCATTAGAGGCTAAATATAAAAGAGAAATCGTCTAATTTTTCTCCATCAACTATGGAACATTATAATAAATCTGGATAATTATTGTTACAGAGAAGAATAAACTTTATCTAAATCATAAAGAGGAGGATTTTTTTGAATCCCGAAGAATATTTCAAAGCTGTAAGAAAGGCTATGAAGGCTCATCACGAATTGTTCAAAAGAAGTTTACCCCTAATTGCAAGCGAGAATGTGGTGAGCCCCGCTGTTCGAGAAGCAATAATTAGTGATTTCGGCCATCGATACGCAGAAGGATGGCCAGGTGAAAGAGTATATGCTGGCTGCAAATTTATCGATGAAGTTGAATTAATGTGTATAGACTTGGCAAAAGACCTTTTCAAAGCGGATTTCGCAGATGTAAGGGCAACCTCTGGTGTTGTCGCTAACCTCATAGCTTACACCGCATTAACAAAACCCGGAGACACTATGATGGCCATGCCTATACCTAGCGGAGGGCACATTAGCCATGGCCCACTATACACAAAATCTGGTAATTTCATAGGTGGTACAGCGGGAGCGGTTCATGGATTGAATGTTGAATACTTTGTCTTTGATCGAAAAGAACTAAATCTGAACATAGATGAGTCAGCTAAGCGAATACGTGAAGCGAAACCAAAACTTTTACTCTTCGGTGCGTCGGTTTTCCTGTTCCCTCACCCTGTAAAAGAGCTAAGCGAGGTTGGAAGGGAAGTAGGTGCAAAGGTTTCTTATGATGCGGCTCATGTTGCAGGATTAATCGCAGGCGGATATTTCCAAGACCCCCTAAGAGAAGGCGCTGACACTGTGCAGATGAGTACACACAAAACTTTACCTGGTCCACAACATGGTATGGTTCTGGCCAAAAAGGAATTGGGAGATTTGATAAAACAAGCAACATTTCCCGGGTTGACTAGCAATCACCATTTACATAATGTTGCGGGATTGGCTATAGCCCTAGCAGAATTCAAAAAGTTTGGTAAAGAATATGCTGGGCAAATAATCAAAAATTCTAAATCTCTTGGACAAGCACTGTATGAGAAAGGATTTAATGTGCTTGGAGAGGAAAAGGGGTTTACGGAGTCTCACACCCTACTCGTGGACATTACCAACTTTCAGGATAAAATTGGACTTGGACGTGACATAGAAGGAAGACTGGAAAAAGCAGGGATTATACTAAATAGGAACCTATTACCCTGGGATGTTAGCGAAGGGAGAAACTATCTTAATCCGGGTGGTATTCGTCTGGGCACCAGTGAGCTCACAAGGCTGGGAATGAAAGAAAGTGAAATGCAAGTAGTAGCGGATTATGTCAAGCGTGTTATCGTAGATAAGGAGGATCCTAAAAAAATCAGTTCAGAAGTGGCGGAGTTTAGAAAAGATTTCCAGAAAGTACACTATTGTTTTGAATCAGAGCTAGAGGCATACGAATACGTAGAACTGCACTAATATCTTCAACTTTCTCTCTCGTAAAGATCTATGTACGAGGATTCGTAAAAGGCAGCGGATGCCATGATTAAAGCATTTAGAATCGGAAGGGATGACTCGCTGGGCTGATTCCAGCATAGGGGATCTTCTGATAATATGTCGCCAGTCAGTCCGTAAGCATCAGCCCGGCAACCTCCTCCACATATTTTAATGTAGGGGCAATTACCACATTTTCCCGTTATCTTTCTTTCACGAATCATATTACATACTTTCGAATTTCTTATTCTGTTCCATACTTCGTTTACGCTAGTTTCCCGTATATTTCCCATAACATGGGGTAGACTGGGGCACAGAACGACATTTCCATCAGGTTCAATACTCATTCTACTACCTATGTAACACCATCCACCCACAAGTTCCAAGTAATTTATCATTTCTCTTATCAAGTCTTCACCATAGTAGGATCCGATGATTGAGGTAGCGGCTTTCAACGCCTCTGGGATAGGCATTAAGTGCATATTTCTGAGTCCTCTGCCCACCGGATGGAATCTTCTGAAATAAGCTGGAACACGGTTCTTTTCTGCTAATTGAATAATCTTTCTAATTTCCGAAAAATTATTTTTCATAATCACACTCACAATAATCACCATTAATCCAGCTTCACGGCAAAGCCTAACTGCATTTACCGCTCTGGAAAATGATCCCTCAAAAACTCGAATTTTATCATGAGTACTTGGCACCCCCCCATCGATACTAATTCTTACTCCACTCACACTAAACTCGCTTAATCTCCCTACAAAGTTTCTATCAAGAAAAAAACCATTCGTAAACAAGCTTACTTGGATATCTGCGTCGTCCAAGTATCGTAAGACATCCCAAAAATCCTTTCTAATCGTCGGCTCTCCCCCTGATAGGGTTACTCTTTTGACTCCGATTCGCGCCAAGTCGTCGATTAGATTTCGGATTTCTGTTAGGGTCAACTCGTTACGGAGTGGAAGTCCGGAGTCCGAGCTACAATGTAAGCATTTAAGATTACACTCATTAGTAATTTTTAGGCTGACAACTGGTGTTGTATGATTGTGGCTAATTGACTGAAGCTTGCTTATCTTGTCGCGGAGCCCCGCAATCAAAATGTCTTCCAGTGCTTTATCCACTCCGATCACCAAGTATGCAAACTTTGACAACAATTACAAAAAAGGTTTTCTAAAAAGAATGGGAAATGTTACAGTCTAATACTGACATACTCCTTGCCCTAAAAAGAGTTTGATATACCGCTTAGTTGATTAGATTCTGTTTTCAGTCAGCACGAATTTTTGGATTTTTGATATTTTAATGCCTCTTTTATAAAGGCGAGATATACTGGGCTTGGAAGGTTCGGTCTACTTTTGAATTCGGGGTGGAATTGAACTCCTACTATAAAAAAGTTTTTATTTAGCTCGATCGCATTAATTATTTTTCCAGTCTCATCTGTGGCCGATACTTTGAGTCCAGCGTCCTCAGCTATCTCCGCGTATTTTGGCATAATATGGTATCGGTGTCTGAACCTTTCAACTACCTCACTTTTGCCGTAGGCTTCTCTCAATCTGCTGTTCTCCATTAATAAAACTTTATGACCGCCTAATCTCATAGTGCCGCCCTTAGATTTGATTGCTCTTTGTTCCGGGAGTAAATCCACAACAGGGTAAGGAGTGTTCGGGTCAATTTCGGTGCTATTAGCTCCCGTTAGTCCTAACACGCTTCTACAAAAAGCTATGAAAAAGAGTTGGCAACCAAAACAAATTCCCAAATATGGAACCCCTTCCTTAGTAGCGTATTCGGCTGTTTGGATCATGCCTTCAGTTCCTCGAGAGCCGAAACCCGGTGTGAGAAGAATTCCATCAAATTTTTTTAGGATCTCGATTGCCTTCGGGTCTCTTTCCAATGGTTCTGTGTCAATCCACTGGAGTTTAAGTTTGGCTCCACTACAAGCAGAAGCGTGTCTAAGTGCTTCCTGGATACTGATATAACTGTCAACTATCTGGGTATACTTTCCGGGAACTGCGATATGAACAACTTCTTTGGCGTCTTTGTAAAGGTTTACAATATTACGCCATTCATCTAGTTCGGGTTCCTTAATTGGTAAATTAGAAATCCTACACAGGTAATCGCCAATTTTTTGTTTTTCAAAAAGTAGTGGTAATTCGTAAACAACTTCTATGTCTGGATTTGAAATTACTGCCTCAGGAGGTAGGTTCGAATATAGGCTAAGTTTCTGTAAAACGTCCTTTGCGAGTGGTTTTTTCGCTCTCCCGACTATTATATCTGGCTGTAATCCCATTCCTTGAAGTGTTCTAACGCTGTGTTGTGAGGGTTTTGATTTTTGTTGTTGAACGGTGTCCAAAAATGGCACGTACGTAACATGAATGAGAATAGTATCCTCTTTCTTTTCCTCTAACCTGAATTGGCGTATCGCCTCAAGAAAAGGCATCGCCTCAATATCACCAACAGTTCCTCCCACTTCCGTAATCAGTATATCCGGTTTCTTTTTCATAGCTACTTGTCTTATTCTTCTTTTTATTTCGTCAGTGATGTGAGGTATGATCTGTGTGGTACGTCCCAAAAACTTCCCTTCTCTCTCCTTGAGAATAACTGAAAGATAAACCTGCCCCGAAGTTATATTTTGCTCGGGAGACATATTCTCTCCTAGAAAGCGTTCGTAACTCCCAAAATCCTGATCTATCTCCGATATTTTAAGGCTAAACTCTTCTACAGGTTTAAACTCCCAAACTTCCTCTGTTATATAAACTTCACCGTGTTCAATCGGATTAAGAGTACCCGGATCGACATTAAGGTACGGGTCAATCTTAATAGCCTCTACATTGTAACCCCGAAACTGAAATAGTTTACCAATAGAGGCTGTAGTAACGCCCTTTCCAACTCCACTCATCACGCCGCCAGTTACGAAGATGTATTTTACCATGCTACTTTCTCCAACTAAACTTATTATCCTAAAGAGTGTTAATAAGTGTACCTACATCCGTTATGATGAAAAGTAATTAGTTGCGAAGAAATTTTTAAAATTAATCTTATTAAAATTTTTTAGATTCGGGTTTACAAATATTAAGATAATTTTAATCACCGCACCAAAACCCCTCTGGTTGGTGGGCACTAACGCAATCCGTACTGGCCGCCCAATGCCCTCGCGCGGTGCTGCCCACTTGCGGTGCATCCCGCGACGCCTTACACTAATGTAAGTACTGTACACTTTTCACGTATTGCCAGAAGGGGGTTAGGTCGCCTTCATGGGGGAATGGCAAAACGTGCTCAGGGTTGTTCCGAGTGCCATAATTGAGATTATAATCACTCAGTTGTTTCATTAAAACAATAATTTATTTCCGTGAGTGTTTGCAATATTGAACGAGTTCTTGGACTTCTGGCGGCTTATTATTTGGATCCACCGCTTTGAGAAGATGTAGTAGCTGTTGTTTGTGCGTTTTGTCTTTTTCAGCGAACTCGCGGAGTACCCAGAAGAGACTTCGGCCGACGTCACATTTGGGGTCGGTGTGGCGGTGTTTCTCGAGCGCTTTGGTAAGCGTGGGGACCGCGAAGGAAA